>ERZ773233.1135-NODE-1135-length-15934-cov-3.994647_pt1 | contig 15934 bp, 11 predicted proteins | sample MGYA00580991_ERZ773233 | MGnify/ENA primary metagenome ERZ773233 (study PRJEB29015, sample SAMEA2738178) | human oral metagenome | biome: human oral; feature: human-associated habitat; material: saliva | place: China | collected 2161 ...
GATGTATCAATTTTGACACACCCTCCTATTAGTTTCTATGAATATCTTGGTTTGAACTTTGTTTAACCAATAATGATTATTGATAGATTGACAAATTTGGTAATCTTATTTTTCAATATAATATTCATTTTGTGAATAATCATTTTAAATTTTGGGAGGATTTTTTTTCTCACTCTCAGCTAAAAATCCATGAAGATAAGCGTAAAGCAACTCTTCTAACGCTTCTATTTGCAATTTTAGTTCTGTTCCTTTATCTGTATCGGCAACTTTTAACCGCCGTTGATTTAATTCAACAATTTGAGTTGTACCAACAATATCGGTACCCCTCTTTATAGCTTCTTCTTCAGATGCGAAAGGTTCGTGCTGAACAAGTTCAAAACCACGCGAATGATAAATAAGAGTATAGCCAGCAATACCAGTTTCTTTATGATAAGCTTCAGAAAAACCTCCATCAATAACCATTAATTTCCCATTAGCTTTAATTGGCTTTTCACCTTTATTTACATGTACCGGCACATGTCCATTTATAATATGTCCAGTAGTGCTATTTACATCAAATTCTTCCATAATTAAGTCAGCAATATCTTCTCGTTCACGGAATTTGAAATAAAATCCTTTTTCTTCATGATGTGTTTCTTTCTCTTTAAGAAAATAACGTTCAAAAGTAGTCATTGCAGCTTTATCAAATAATGGGCTATCAGGACCACACCATAAATAAAGGAAATAATCTATAGCATATTCACGTTCTTTATTATTTTCTGTTTGTGGTTGGAAGGCACGTCTTATTATCATTCCCAATTTATGCAACAAGTCTTTACCTTTTGCAAAATTCTTTGGCTCAATCTCAACTTCACGAAGAGTTCCATCTTCATTTAATGGAATAGAAGCATGGTAAAGTAAGTTATTATTTACTACCTTATACATACAACCATGGCGTAATTGAAGAAGAATATGTTCGCGTAATTTTTCACTTACAGTGAATGAATGGTGAAGTCGTTCCATTAATGCTTGTTCTTCTTGTGTTAGCACATCTGGATGTTTGGGATCTATTGTTGGAAAGTTACATGAAGTAAGTTTATATTCTTTTCCACTCAGATTAATTGTACCATTCTTGTAGTCAATCATTTCGTATAGTAACCGATGATTCATTTTCCAATGTGGATACTTCTTTATTAGTTGTGCCTCAATTTTAAACTGAATTACACTAATTGCTTTATGCATACGTGCAATAAGCAAAATATTTTTTTCATCGATAGAATCAGACTGTTTTACTTTTGGCATAAATTCGACGCATGGATCATTACCATAAACATCCATTGCGAAAGTAGCTAATTGCATGAGATTTATACCATAGCCGTCCTCAATAGTATCCATATTGTCATATCGTAATGCAATTCTTATCACATTACAAATACATGCATCATTTCCAGCACAGGCACCTGCCCATAATATATCGTGATTTCCCCAAGTTATATCCCAAGTATGATAATTCTTTAAAATATCCATCACAACATGCGCACCAGGTCCGCGATCATAAATATCACCTAGTATATGTAAGCTATCAATTGCGAGACGTTGAATAACATTGCAAATAGTTGTTATGAAGTCATCAGCTCTACCAGTTGATATTATTGTAGAAATAATAGCACTTACATAGTCGGATTTATCTTTATCAGCAGAACTTTCGTGTAGAAGTTCTTGAATGATGTATGAAAATTCTACAGGTAGAGATTTTCTAACTTTAGATCTTGTATATTTACTTGATACATCTCTACATATTCTAACAAGTCGATGAATTGCAATATGGTACCAATCTTCTATATCTGTTTCGGTTTGTTTTACAAGTTCAATTTTCTGTTCTGGATAATAAATTAGTGTACAAAGCTCACGTTTTTCAGATTCTCGTAATGTATCGCCGAACAGATCGTTTACTTTTCTTTTTATATTCCCCGATGCATTCTTCAGAACATGTTGAAAAGCCTCATGTTCCCCGTGAATATCAGCCAAAAAATGTTCTGTTCCTTTTGGCAAGTTCAAAATAGCTTGCAAGTTTATTATTTCTGTACTTGCATCTGCAATTGTAGGAAATGATTGGGATAATAATTGCAGGTAGCGTTCATCTTTTTTTAAATCATAGGTCTTATTTGTCATAGCTAATTTTTGTTAATAATTAGTTGATTAGTACTTATTTTTATTAATTATGCTTTTTATTATAGAGTGTACTCTCTTATCGTTTAGTGGTGCAAAAGGAATATATCCTTCTTCCAAATATAAATAATTTGCGAGTATATAGATAATACGACGAGCGAATTTTAATAAATGCATACGGCGTAAGACTATCATAAGATGATCTTCGTCATAATCTTTGAATCGTATAATACAATATAATTGTGAAAGATGAAGCAAACAAAACTTTTTTTGTTTCAATAGCTCTTTTGCATTAGCAACCATTGTAACAATTTGTTTTATAGTATCTTCTTCTTCATTCAGAACATTTTCATAACGACTCTTAGTAAAAATATTATTTGTCTCTATTTTTATATTATCCAAACCATTTTCTGATTTCGGCATATAAGGATCATACCGTAATATCTTTGCTGTATTTATGTTAGGAACAACAAGTTGTAAACGTTCTATACCAAAATCAACATAAGTTCGCACAAATTCGTCGTTTGCACAAATAAAAATACGCCGCCATTGTTGTGGAGTAAGTTTTCGCAATGTTAAAATACAATCGCTCGGTATAATTTTATTTGATGAATCTTGCTGTAGTCCTGAGTGCAATAAGGCACATAAGCATTGCCATTCTGTTTTATCCATATACCGTCTATACCTTGTATCTATAATTTTTGTATAGAGTTGTATTATGTTTGCTGCCATTACATCTGCCGAAACAGAACTATTTAATAGGCATGATGGTACAATATCTGTACGTTTATTCCACCCAAGTTGGATAATATCGTTTTCTTCTTGTTGTGATAAGGCTAAAACTGCATCAGATTTCTGTATAATTCTGCGTTGATAAGCTATTGAGCGAATTTTTTTACGTATTGGTTCTTCTAACTTCATTGTTAAAGGCGATAATTCTCCATAAGGTGAAAAAAGTAATGCACAACCAGACTGTAATGCTTTATGAACACAAACGGAAGTATGCCAATTCCAACACGTATGAATATGAACTATATCCGGATTGAAAGTTAAAAGCATCTTACTAAACTCTTTTTTAGTTGTAGCTATTTCTACTTTTACTGACAGAGCCTTTTCATTTTCTATCAGTTTTATTAAATAGTCAGAAAGAAGTTCTCCTTTCTTTATTCTGTATGTAAGATGCAGTACTTTCATTATAGTTTATGAGAAATGAAATCGTATTTATTGGCTCGCCAATATTTTATTCGGTAATTAAGATTTTGCCATATTATACGTAACTCGTATGGAATAATTTTCCACGAGGGAATATCAATATTAAATAATGCTAATGCTTTATTTCCTATGAATATTCGCAATGCGATAGTTGCAATGAGTGAGAAAACAGCTGCAATACAAATAATCCAATTTGATGTATAGATAGAATAAAGCAAAGCTACGATTATAAAAAGATAATTAATATAAACTGCTAGTTGGTCCATATAGAAAGGTATGCGATGTTTTACACTTCTTTTTAAGTGTTTTCTATCTTCTAAATAGTAAAGATGTTTGTTCGTCCAATGCTTGTAAGTGGGAGTTTCTTCTATAAGTGTTCCGTCTTCTGAATTTTCTATAACTGTAGAACCCTTCTTTGCATATTTATTAACGATAAAGTCAAATTCTCCTCGAACAAATTTTAAATTTCCTCTAAAACCTTCTTCTGCAAGAAATTCTTCTTTTTTAAATAGTAAGGCATTTGAATTCCAAGCGTATGCAGTTTCTTTTTGTGCTTCGCGCATAAGATAACATGACATATAAAAATGTTCAAATCTCCAAAAGTCTGGTGCATCGTCATCGTAATTTGTAAATCCTGCTACTATATTCACATTTTCCTTACAGTTCCTAGCTAAAGTTGAAAGCCAATATTCTGATTGTGGTGCACAAAAAATATCACAAATAAGAAGCCATTTGTATTTTGCTGCCTTTGCTCCAAGTGTAATAGCTAATTTCTTTCTACTCATATATTTAGAAGTAGAAGGTATAAATGTAACATAAAGTCGTGGATTATTGGCGTAGGTTTTTAAAATATCCTCTGTTTCAACATCTCCTTTTGGTGCAACAACAATTATTTCGTATTCTTTATACTCCTGATTAAGATATTTATTTAAATTCTTAGAGAGTGCTAATGCATCGTCGTTAGGGGTAAGAATTATAGAAATTGGTGGTTCCACTATATTTTCTTTTTCGTTCTCTGTTGAGTTTATAGAAGTTGTATTGTCTTCTATTATATCGTTATTGTCAGCAACAACTCCTTTATTGTATGTATTAGAAAGTTTCGGCTTCCTAAAAAAGGGGCTAACAATAGAAGATAACAATGCCAACAAAATTAGCACTGATGAGAAAATGATAGTATATGTGTCTATTGTAAACATTATCTATTAGTTAAATAACGCATTGGAGATAGATTGTAATGCATATTTTTTATCTTCCTCTTTTATTAAGAAAGATATATTGTAATTACTTCCTCCATAGCTAATCATTCTTACAGGAATATCTTTTAATGCATCAGCTGCCTTTATCTCAAATCCAATATTATTCCACGCTAAATCTCCTACAACACAAACAATACACATATTGGTATCAAGTGTAACTGTACCACAAGCTTTTAGCTCGGCTGTAATTTCTTCTAAATGAGTTGTGTCTTCAATAGCTATAGAAACTCCCACTTCGCTTGTTGCAATAAGGTCAGTAGAAACCTGATAACTTTCAAAAACTTCGAATACTTTACGAAGAAATCCTGGTGACCCAAACATTTTACTTGAGCGTACTTTTATAACAACTATATTGTCTTTTGCAGCAATAGCTTTAATTTTGCCACGTTCCATTATGTTGTTTATAATAGTACCATCTGCCTCTGGTTCCATTGTGTTCTTTAATCTAACAGGTATACCTGCATATTTTGCAGGTTGAACACAAGTTGGGTGCAATATTTTTGCGCCAAAATAAGCAAGTTCTGATGCTTCTTCAAAATTTAATTGGCGAACAGCTTCTGTATTTTCAACAATACGAGGGTCGTTATTATGCATTCCATCTATATCAGTCCATATTTGTATCTCTTCTGCATTAATTGCAGCTCCTACTAATGAAGCAGTATAATCTGATCCGCCACGTTGTAAATTATCTACTTCTCCGTATGCGTTTTTACAAATAAAGCCTTGAGTTATATAAACTTGGTAATCATTATTAGAAGCCATTATAGCAGATAATTTTTCCTTTATGTAAACTGCATCCGGTTCCGAATTTTTATCAGTACGCATAAAGTCGAGCGCATTAATTAATTTCGCCTTTATACCATTCTCCAGCAGATAGTTTACTACCATATTGGTAGATAAAATTTCTCCGCGCGCAACAATACTCTTTTCTTCGAAAGAAGTAAAAATATCGTTTGTAAACGACCTTAGATAATTAAATTCTTTTTGAAAGAAATTATATATCTTTTCTTTATATTCGTTAGTAGAGTAAAGTTCATCAATATATGATATATATTTTTGTTCTAGCCTATTAATTATCTCGTTTGCACCTTCGTGATTTTTTTTATATAAATAATCGGCTATTTCTATAAGCGTGTTTGTTGTACCACTCATTGCAGAAAGAACAACAAATACCTCTTTTTTATCTTTAAGAATTAGGTTTACAACCTCTTTCATTCTTTCTGGAGAACCAACAGAGGTGCCACCAAATTTCATTACTTTCATAACAATATTCTATATGTTACCTTATTCGTTATTTGAAGTTTCTTCGTTATCATCTACAAAATCGAGAGGTTCTACCATTGCTTCTAATGGTTCATTATTCTCTATTAAATCTTTTGTTTTAGAATTTTCGGTAACCAGTTTAAATTCACCATCTTTACATCTAAAAACTTTTCCAGGAAATTGATTTAGAAGATGAATATTGTGCGTTGACATAATAACCGCAGTACCATCTTCTGAAGCACGTTTTAATATGCCAACAATTTTAGTAGCAGTTTCTGGATCAAGGTTTCCTGTTGGTTCATCGGCAATAATCATTTTTGGACGATTTAATAAAGCTCGTGCAATAGCAATACGTTGTTGCTCGCCACCAGATAGTTCGCTTGGCATTTTTTCTTTTTTATCCAGCATTCCAACCTCATCAAGCACGTCGTTTATGCGTTGAAAAATTGCCTGTTTGTCTTTCCAGCCTGTTGCCTTTAACACAAATTCCAGATTCTTAGAAACGTTCCTATCATGCAGTAATTGGAAGTCTTGAAAAATAATTCCCATCTGCTTTCTAAGGGCAGGAATGTTCTTACGTTTTAATGTTAATAATGATTGTCCTAGAACGTTTGCAGCTTCAGCATCGTCTGCATAAATATCAAGTTCACAATAAATGGTTTTCAGAAGGGAACTTTTACCTGAACCTACTTTCCCTATAATGTAGATAAACTCGCCTTCATCTACCTGAAAGTCTACGTTTTTAAGAACTTGTTTCTCGTCTTGAAAAATATTTACTTTACAATAATTTACTAACATCGTATGTCTTTTTGAGATTTCATTATATCTAATGCAAAGATAAGAAAAAAAAATGATTTGCCTTGTTTATTTGTAAAAAAAGCCATTAATAGCATTTTTTATTAACTTATTCGCAATTTTGAGTTTGTTATGGAATTAAAGAAAATGAATAATAATAAAAACTTCGATGATTTATTATTGTATTTTTTGAAAACGTAATTACAAATTTTAAAAATATAATAAAAAATATTTGTCCCTATTTATCCTTTAAAATGCACATTTCTAAACAATGGTGAAATAATAAAGCGGAGGGAAATATATGGAATAAAACAATAAGGAAAATAAGAAAGATTAAGACAAATATCTGGTGTAATATAAATATAATGTATTGATTTGGAACATTCGCTTAATGATATTTAGTATATTTTGCTAATATAGGTGGTTTATTTATCGGTTTTTATTTGTACTTTTGCAGCCGCAAAAAAAATAAATATATGGAGCTCTAAAAAAGAACGACTCTATGTCTCATAAAATATACACATCATTTCGAATAGGAATAGCTTTTGGGTTATTCATAATAGTGCAAAATCTGCACGGTGTCAATTGTGAACAAACTAATAGCTCTACAAATAGTTTGGCAAATAAAAATGTTGTATTTCTTGGTGATTCAAATTTGTGGACTGGTGGAAAAGATAATTCTAACCCACGTAGTTGGAGTTTTTGGTTTTGTAAAGAGTTCTCTATAAAAAATAGTATGAATTATGCACGTAGTGGGGCTACATGGTCGCATACTAAAAATACAAAGCGAGATATTTTATTGTATGAAGAAAAGCTATCAGACAATAATGTTGTCCTCAATCAGGTTTTGCGTTTAATAAAAGATACAAAAGAACTTAGATGTTCTAAGCCCGATTATATATTTGTTATGGCAGGAACTAACGATGCTTGGTTTCAAAATAAACGACCACAACTTTTTGCTGAAAGTGTACAAAATGTTTTTAATCAAAAAAACAAAAAACATCACCAAGCATTATCTCTTGCAAGGACTGTTAAACTAGATTGTGAATTGTTGCAGAAAAATTTCCCAAGAAGTAAAATAATCCTTGTTACTCCAATGTTTACAACACAGGCTTCTACAAACTTAATTTCAAAAGTTTCTGATGTTATTTCGGCTTGTGGAGAATATTTAAATATTAACGTAATACGTTTAGATACAATAAATTTAATTAATCCGCTTCAAGAAAGAAATAAACTAACTTATACGTTAGATGGAACACATACAAATCCGTCAGGAGCGGAAAGAGTAGGGGATTATATTGCAAAAAAAATTAAAGAGATCATTCAATAAAATAGTACTAAATATTTTTATACAAACTAATTTATGGTATTTTCGGATTTATTTTTCTTATTCGTGTTTATTCCATTGTTTATGGTTTGCTATTTGTTTGCTAACCTGTGGGATAAGATGCGAAAGAATGATTGCATAAACCAAACAACTGCTCGCAATGCAGTATTAGTAGTTTTCTCGCTAATATTTTATGCTTGGGGAGAGCCTACTTATGTTTTCTTAATGATAATAAGTGTTTTTATAAACTATCTTGTAGGAATAGGTATTGATAAACAAGAACGACATAGAAAACTCGCTCTTGTTATTGGATTAATTTGTAATCTTCTTATATTGGGCACATTTAAATATGCAGGCTTTATTGCAGAATCGCTCAATTATATAGGAATTCCTCTTCCTATTCCACATATAGCATTGCCTATCGGAATTAGTTTTTATACATTTCAAAGCATTTCTTATCTTATAGATGTTTATCGCAAGCAGGCTGATAGTCAGAAACGTTTTGTAGATTTATTACTCTACATTTCAATGTTTCCACAACTTATTGCAGGACCAATTGTACGTTACGATCTTATAGCAAAAGAAATAAATAGTCGTCATATAACCCGAACAGATGTTGTTGAAGGTTCTTACAGATTTTTAATAGGATTAGGTAAAAAAGTAATATTAGCCAATCAGTTTTCTGAAATAGCCAATCAGTTTTTACAGAGCGGATTACCACAACTTACCACTTTAGGAGCTTGGGTAGGTATTGCAGCATTTACTTTCCAAATATTTTTCGATTTCAGTGGTTATAGTGATATGGCAATTGGACTTGGACGTTGTTTAGGTTTTCATTTTGCAGAAAATTTTAAACATCCATATAGTTGTACCTCTATTACCGATTTTTGGCGTAAATGGCATATATCGTTAGGAAGTTTCTTTAGAGATTATGTTTATATTCCAATGGGAGGAAACCGGAAACATCAGGTACTTAATATATTAGTTGTATGGTTTCTTACAGGAATGTGGCATGGTGCAAGCTGGAATTTTATATTGTGGGGTGTTTATTTTGGTATAATTGTAACGCTTGAGAAATATACTTTGCTGAAAGTTATAAATAAAATACCAAAAATATTTCTCCATTTTTATAGTCTTATTCTTGTAGTTGTTGGTTGGGGAATATTTTATTTTACCAATCTTACGCAAATGCAACATTTCTTTTACGTATTCTTTGGGCGAACAGAAAAGATTATGGACTTCGCTGCACAAACAGCATTATTTAATAATTTCTGGTTGTGGGTAGCAGGTATAATATTCTCTATGCCAATTTATGATTTTGTGAATAAGCATTTCTCTAAAATAAAATCAGAAACATTACGTACAAATATAGCACTTGTAACACGAGTAGTAATATCTTTGTGCTTACTTTTCTTAAGTGTAGCACTACTTGTAGGAGCAACAAATAATGCTTTTATATATACACGCTTTTAAACGAATGTAATATGAAACGGTATACACTATTATTTATTTATAGTCTTCTTTTTATGCCTTTTGTTGTGCAAGCTCAACAGGTGTTTAAAAAACGTAATGGTATTATTGTGGTAAAAAACGATTCGCTATTAAGAGCAATGTCATTTTTTACAGGAAAAGCCGAAGGTGGAACTTGGTATTCTGATGCTATAAATGCATATCAGAAAGCTATGGGCGATAAAATTCAAGTGTACAATATGATAATTCCTATATCGAGTGCATTTTATTGGCCTGAAGATTATACAGAAGTGAAAACAAATTCGCAACGTGCTACACTTAATAATATGTATGCACATATAGATAATAAGGTAAAAAAAATAGATCTTTGGAATATATTGGAGCAACATAAAGACGAAGCTATTTATGCTCGCACCGATCATCATTGGTTACCTTTAGCTGCTTATTATGCAGCACAACAGTTTGCAAGTGTTGCTAAAGTTCCATTTCGCAATTTATCTTCGTACGAACAACAAACTATACATCGTTTCGTTGGAAGTATGGCACATTTTTCTGGTGATGCAACGTTAATGAAAAGTTCTCCTGAAGAGTTTATCTTTTATACTCCCAAAAATTGTCCTATAAAAACAACATATATAGAGTATATTCTTCAGAATAGACGTGTAGTGGGGACAAAACCAGCTGTTGATGGTAATTTCTTTTGGAAATATAATGATGGAAGTAGTAATGCATATTGTACGTTTATGGGGGGTGATACTCGTGCAACACACGTTTCAACACCAACAAAGAATGGACGCCGATTGCTTATTATAAAAGATAGTTTTGGTAATGCATTGCCAGCTTTCTTATTCTTTTCGTTTGAAGATATATATGTTGTCGATTTCAGATATTTTCAAGGAAACATAAAGCACTATGCTACTGAAAATAATATCACCGATTTACTTATAGTTAATAATATACAACACGCTTATTCTCAAGGAACATCTAATTCATTGCTGAATATGCTGAATCGTCCAATAAAGAAATAATAAATTTATGAAACAAGATAATATCTATATTTCTATTATCGCTATAATTTTTACTGCTCTAGTTTGCGTTTTCGACTTTCTACCGCGTAGTACATTCTCTATATTGGAAAAGCGCGATTTAAAGCAGTTTCCTAAATATTCGTTCGAAAGTTTGCGAACAGGCGATTTCACAAAGAATATTAACTCTTGGTTTAGTGATAGTGAACCTTACAGAGATTTCTTTATGATGATTAGTATGAAGCAAAAAAATCTTTTAGGTATTACTGCACCTGGAGAAGAACAAGTGAAATTTCATGCAGCAACTTCTTCGAAAGATTCTAAAAGTATGATGGAAGAAGAAAACGATGAAAGAGAAGTTGGAGAATATAAGAATACAGTTGCCGCAAACGAAAATGCCAAAATAGCAAATCGTGGTATAGTAGTAATTGGAAGTGGTGAAAATGTAAGAGCTTTAATGGCTTATGGTGGCGGATCACATGGTGGTGTTGCGTATGCAGAAGCTGCAAATAAGTATAAACAAGTGTTTGGTCCGAAAGTAAACGTATATTGTATGGTAATTCCAACAGCAATAGAATTTTATTGTCCCGATCAGGCAAAAAGTTGTACGAATAGTCAGCGAGCAACTATAAACAATATTTTCAGTCATTTAGATAAAGATGTGAAAGCAGTGAATGTATATACGCCTCTTTCGAAACACGTAAATGAGCCAATTTATTTACGTACCGACCATCATTGGGCGCCACTTGGAGCATATTATGCAGCACAAGAGTTTGCTCGTGTAGCACAAGTTCCATTTAAAACATTGAATAATTATGAACGTCGTGTAGTTCATAAGTTTGTTGGTAGTATGTATGGCTATGCACAAGATATTTCTATAAAGAATGCACCAGAAGATTTTGTTTTCTATGTACCAAAGAATTTGAAATATACAACTGAGTACGAAGATTATAAGTTGGATAAAAGCTATAATATAATAGGTAAACCCACAATCCGAAAAGGGCAATTCTTTGTTCACTATCGAGATGGTAATGCTGGAGCATATTGTACATTTATGGGAGGAGATGCTAGAATAGCAAAAGTTACTACACCTGTGAAGAATAAACGACATTTACTAATTTTGAAAGATAGTTTTGGAAATGCTCTGCCAGGTTATCTCTTCTTTAGTTTCGAACAAATACAAGTGGTAGATACTCGTTATTTCCCAAAGAATATGAAAAAGTTTGTACGTGATAATAAGATTACGGATATTCTTTTTGCAAACAACATATTCAATGCGTACTCTCCAAAAATAGGTAAGAAATATTTAAAATTCTTAGACCAATAAATTAAATTTAGCCTTTTCGTTATCAATACAGGGTACAAATAGTAATTTCTTTCTGGTAAAATGCGTATAATAGCTTGTGCCTTTAAGAATACCTACTTTAATTTGTGTGTGTATAAATAGAATATGTGTGAAATATAATAAACAAATAACCCTCTAGCCTTAAAAGTAAGAGGGTTATTTGTTCTTTTTATTGTAACTTTAGCATTAAAGAATAGATTTCGTTTGGCAGTATTGCAGATTGGTATTTTTTTATTACTATTTATTAATGAAATGAGATGTTTGTTTGTCTAAATCCGATATCATATTATATATAAGCAAAGATGAAGTAGATAAAGATTTCTTTATATTAGAATTTTTATAAAAGTCTTGTGCCTTCTTTCCTATTTATTAGCTATCTTTGCGCATTGTAATGCAGAATGCAAACAATAACATAAAAACAATAGAACTTTTAGCTCCTGCTAAAGATTTAGCTTGTGGAATAGCTGCGATAAATCACGGTGCAGATGCCGTATATATCGGTGCAGCTAAGTTTGGTGCACGGCAATCGGCAGGAAATAGTGTAGAAGATATAGCAATGTTATGTGAATATGCCCATAAGTTTGGAGCAAAAGTGCATGTAACAGTAAATACTATTATCTACGAAAATGAGCTGGAAGATATGTTGCAACTTATTTGCGAATTAGAAAAAGCAAATGTAGATGCCTTATTGATTCAGGATATGGGATTGTTGAAAGTGTGCAAAGAGCAGCTACACACAAGAATGTCGCTACATGCTAGTACGCAATGTGATAGTCGAACTATAGAGAAAGTGCGTTGGCTTGCATCTTTAGGTTTTGAACGTGTGGTGTTAGCACGTGAATTGTCTGTGAAAGAAATAGCTAATATACATAAAGCAGTTCCCGAAGTAGAGCTGGAAGCCTTTGTACATGGTGCACTCTGTGTTAGTTATAGTGGTATTTGTTATGCTTCTCAATATTGTTTTAACCGTTCAGCAAATCGTGGATCGTGCGCACAATTCTGCAGAATGGCATTCGACCTAATAGATTCAAATGGTACCACAATAGAACATCAAAGATATCTTCTTTCGTTGAAAGATATGAACCAGATAGATAATTTGGAAGCATTAATGAGGTCGGGGGCGTGTGCCTTTAAGGTAGAAGGTAGACTGAAAGATGTGAATTATGTGAAGAATGTTGTATCGGCATATAGTCAACGTTTAAATGAAATTATAGCAAAATACCCTAATGAATTTCAACGTGCCTCGTTTGGTAGGGTAGAATACAACTTTACTCCTAATCTGAATAAAACTTTTAATCGTGGATATACTCACTATTTTTTTAATGGACGGCAGCAAGGGATATTCTCACCTAATACGCCCAAAGCATTAGGAGAATATGTTGGTAAAGTAAAAGAAATACGCCACAATTCGTTTAATGTTTCTTCAACTGCAAGTTTTTCTAATGGTGATGGTTTGTGTTTTATTAAGTGTCAGCCTAATGGTGAGGCAAAAATTACAGAAATATTAGAAGGATTTCGTGTAAACAAGGCAACTGGAAACCGCTTATTCCCCTACAAGATGCCTCAAGATTTAAAGCCAAGTGTAAATTTGTATAGAAATCAAGACCAAGCATTTGAGAAAAAACTCTCTAGTGAATCAGCAGTGCGTTTAATTCCCATTACAATGCAGTTTGAGAAAACCCACAAAGGTTATTCTCTAGCAGCTCATTTAAGTAATATCGCCACTCCAAAGATAGAAGTAAAAGTCTCAATCGAATTTGAACATCAAAAAGCAAAGAAGCCTCAACGCGATAATATAATTCGACAACTTACCAAGTTGGGTAATACAATTTATTTTTGTGATGAGATAGAGATTAACGAGAATGCTGATCAATTTTTTCTTCCGAGTAGTGTACTAACAGAATTAAGACGCAATGTTATTGAAGCATTTGAACGCCAATTATTAACAATACGAGACTTAGACAAGCATGATGAACCTAATGTATGTAATATACCAGTCTTAGGTAGCCATAATATTAATCCATCAAAATATAAAAAGTTCCCCTATCTGTATAATGTTTCTAATAGTAAAGCAAGAGCATTTTACACAGAGCAAGGTATAAATGTTGGTTCAGCTTTCGAATGTATGGATACGAAAGCAATGAAGAGAGATGCTCTTATTATGCAGTGTCGTCATTGCATTCGCTATTCATTAGGCTATTGTTTAGTTCATGGTGGGAAGGTTCCAACGTGGCGTGAACCATTATACTTAGTATTAGGCGATAAACGTCGCTTTCGTTTAGAGTTCGATTGCAAAGATTGTCAGATGAATATATACGCAGAATAACAACCAAATAATGGAAGAACTATTAAAACATATTTTGCCAAAAAGAAGTCAACGTGAGATGTCTATTTCTCTTATGGCAATGGTGTTATTGCTTTTCTTTTCATCTGTCTCAGTAAGTTGTTATCATAAGAAAGCTCCATCAAACTTTAGTATTCCCGATAGTATTCAGGAAGCGCAAATTTCCAGCCGAATACTAAAGGGGCGACACTATTCGCCCAATTTGAAGAAAGAAACCAATAACAACGTACTTACTGATGACCATATAGCGCGTATCGTTGCTATTTTTGCGGCTAAAGAGCCAGTGCCTCACACTGCAGTACAGATAGACAACCAGCAGATAGCTGACAATGACTATAACCTATCTGTGAGTTCATACGTAGAGGCAAAAGACACCCGCGAGGTGATAGATATAAAGGTGCTAAATGCTGAAGTAGCACAAACCGTAGTGCGTATTAATGAACTGAGGGCGGATATTGAGGGGATTATTAGAGAGATAGAGGGGTAGGATATGAATAGTGAAATAAAATATCTGATTTATAACACCCCGCAAGAAGCGGTTTCAGTTAAAGCTATTGTTAAAGGTGAAACCATTTGGCTTACACAAAAGGCAATGGCAGAACTTTTTGATGTTGAAGTTCCTGCAATATCAAAACATCTTGCTAATATTTATTCTGAAGGTGAGCTACAGTCCAATGCAACTATTTCCAAAATGGAAATAGTTCAAACTGAAGGTAACCGCACAGTTAAACGTATAGTTGATTTTTACAACCTTGATGCCATTATTTCAGTAGGCTACCGTGTTAATTCACGTAAAGCAACACAATTCAGAATTTGGGCAACCTCTGTTTTGAAAGAGTATATGACCAAAGGCTTTGCTATGGACGATGAGCGTTTGAAACAAGGTGAGGGAGCATTTGGGAAAGACTATTTTAGGGAATTGCTGGAACGCGTTCGCTCTATTCGTGCCAGCGAACGACGAATATGGTTGCAAATAACTGATATTTTTGCCGAATGCAGTATTGATTATGATAAAGAAGCTGATATTACCAAAGATTTTTATGCAATGGTACAAAACAAATTCCATTATGCTATTACTGGTAAAACAGCGGCAGAAATTATTAATACATCAGCTGATAGAACAAAAGACCATATGGGGCTGACCACTTGGAAGAACGCTCCCGATGGCAGAATTCTCAAAAGCGATGTTACTGTTGCAAAAAACTATTTAGAGGAGAAACAAATTCGTCAGTTGGAACGTGCTGTAACAGGCTATTTCGATTATATTGAAGATCTAATTGAACGTGAAAACACGTTTACTATGGAAGAGTTTGCTAAAAGCATCAATGAATTTTTAGCCTTTCGGAAATATGACATTCTCAAGGGCAAAGGAAGTGTAAGCAAAAAGCAGGCAGAGTACAAAGCCAAAGCAGAGTACGATGAATTTAACAAAACACAAAAGATATTCTCAGATTTTGAAAAATCCTTAAAGAAAAAACAATGACACAAGAACCAAAAATATTCCCTTATATAGCCCACCTCCTACAAGGTGCTGAGGTGGTGTGGAAACCGCTAGGAGAGGTATGTAAAGTAGTTACTGATTTCACCGCATCAGGTTCATTTGCATCTAATGCAAAGAATATTAAATATTTAAAAGAGCCTGATTATGCTCTACTTGTGAGAACTACAGATTTAAAAAGAATATTTAAAAACTCTGAGAATTTTATATATGTAGACAAGCATGCCTTTGAATATCTTTGGCGAGTAAAC
>ERZ773233.1138-NODE-1138-length-15910-cov-16.135541_pt1 | contig 15910 bp, 10 predicted proteins | sample MGYA00580991_ERZ773233 | MGnify/ENA primary metagenome ERZ773233 (study PRJEB29015, sample SAMEA2738178) | human oral metagenome | biome: human oral; feature: human-associated habitat; material: saliva | place: China | collected 2161 ...
CAATTCATCTCCCACTTATAGAAAGCCTACGACTTCTTGCTATCTTTTTGTTAAATTATGTAAAAACTTTCTAAATTTTCCCAAGTTTAAGTATATTTTGATTACCAAATTTTTGAAATTATATAGGTATTATAGCACTTTGTCTTAAATATTCAAAATTTTTTTGGCTAATTTTAGTATATTTTTAGACTTCTTTCTATTTTTTTTAAAGTAATTTTATCCTAACTTAAATACTTCATCTTCAAAATGACGTATCATTTCCCCTTTAAAGAATTTTCCCATTACTTGCTCCATCATATCCACAAATAGATATTCACTTTCAAAATGTCCAATATCAACTAAAATACGCCCTTCCTCCAAAGCATCCAAAGCCTCGTGGTATCTCAAATCCCCAGTTAAAAATACATCTATCTTATTTGCCACTTCATACATAAACGAACTTCCACCACCTGTAACAAGCCCAATTTTTCTCACATAAGAATTTTTATTCCCAACATATCTCACATAGCTTATCCCAAGCGAATCCTTTATTCTTTCTATTAAATCCCCAAGTTTCATTTTTTCATTTAATATTTTAATTCTGGCAAGCCCGCCATGAACATGTTCCATTTTATCCTTTATTGGATTATAATCTTCAAATTCATGCTCATTAAAAATTACTTTTTCGCCATCCAAATTCAATTTATCCATTATAAAATCATTTAGCCCATTTATTGCAAAATCTGAATTTGTATGAATTGAATAAACTGCTATTTTATTCTCTATTAATTTTAAAATTTTTCTCCCATGCACAGTTTCATTTGTAATTTTCTTCAATCCTGAAAAAATAACTGGATGATGTGAAATTATCAAATCCACATTGTTATCCACAGCCTTTTGCACAGCCTTTTCCGTCACATCCAAGCAAAATAGGACTTTATTTATTTCTCTAGTGTTATCCCCCACAAGAAGCCCAACATTATCCCATTCTTCCGCTATTTTCGGACTGAAAATTGTCTGCAGTTCTCCCATTATTTGCCATAATTTCATAATTTTTATTTCCTTTCATAGTTTTTCTATTTTATAATTTTCCTACCTTCTCAACCTTTTTACATCAACTATTTTCATTTTATACTCGAATCCATTCAAAATTAAACTATTAAAAATCATATAAACTTAAAACAATCATAGTTTTTGAATTCAATTTCAAATAAACTTTGCTATATTTTCACAAGCAAACAAATCTCCTTGTTTCAGAATCCCAATTTCTAAAAATTCTATTAATTTACCGTATAATTTGCCTCTTCACTATTTTCCACAAAATCATTTCTCATCATATCAATGGAAAGTTTATTAAGTGCCTTTTCCTTTAAGATTTTCACATTATGTTTTGCAATATTCAATGACCTCGCAATTTCCTTTTCTGTATAAACTTTATCATCAAGTCCGTAAGTCATGACTAAAATTTGCTCATCCAAATAATTTAATTTTTTCGGAATATTTTCTAAAATATACATTTGTGTAATTTTATCAGCTTTTTCAAATACTTGCGTATTTTCCATCAATTCTTCAGGCTCAACTTCATCAAACAGCATTTCCAGCTGCTCAATGTATTCTGTTGAAACATTCATCTGCCTGCTTATTTCCTCCATTGAAAGTCCCATGCTTTTATCAACTTTTACCTTCAAATACAAAATATACGATAATTCTGAAGATTTAATATCTTTTAATAAATTCTTCTGAAATTCCAAAATATATTTTACAGCAAAATTTTTTATAAAAAATTCAGGCTCCTTTGTAATTTCCATAATTTGATTATAGTAATTCAGCCCCGACATAATTCCTAGCGTAGCCTCCTGAACCGTATCTAAAAATGAAAATCCATATTTTGAATAAAGCAGACTTTCCTTTACAGCGATTTTCAAATACTTGTCAATTAATTCCTCATTTTCCCTTTCACTCTCGCTCTTTTTCTCAAATTCCTCATATTTTTCCTTTATATTTTCCAAATATGACTTTATAATGTCTTTTTCCGCAACAAAAACATTTTCATCCTCCAGCACAATAAAATCACTTCCATCAGTCGAATTTCTAACTTCAGGAACATTTTCCAGATGAATAAATTTTAGAAACTCAAAAAACTCATCATCACTCATTGTGTAATTTTCAATGATTTTCTCGAAACTAAAACTTCCCTTCTTTCTAATATCTTCAAAAATTTTTTTTAACATTCATTTCTCCCCTTATTTGTTATTTTATTTATGACATACAGCTCCAGAAATTACATTTATTTAACCCATTTAAATATTTTTATGCTAAATATATCTAAAAGGAGCTAAATAATAACTTTAGCTCCTATAATCTTCCAATTTTTTTCTTCTGCTCGGATGTCTTAATTTTCTTAATGCCTTTACCTCAATCTGTCTGATACGTTCTCTCGTTACATTAAAGATTTTTCCAACTTCCTCCAAAGTCTTTTGAGAACCATCATCCAGCCCATATCTATATCTAAGTACCATCTCTTCACGATCATTCAATGTTTTCAGCACCTCATCAAGCTGTTCCTTTAAAAGGACTCTAGTTGTCGCATCATAAGGATTTGCAAATTTGTCATCTTCCACAAAATCCCCAAGTTCACTATCCTCTTCACTTCCAACTGGAGTTTCCAGCGAGATTGGATCTTGATTCATTTCAAGAATACTTTTTACCTTTTCTACAGGCAGCTCAAGTTTTTTAGCCAGTTCTTCTGCAGTTGGTTCCTTTCCAGTTTCCTGAAGAATTATTCTGCTTTCCTTTTTAATTTTATTAATCGTTTCAATCATATGAACAGGTATTCTTATTGTTCTTCCCTGATCTGCAATCGCACGTGTTATAGCCTGTCTAATCCACCAAGTTGCATAAGTTGAAAATTTGAACCCTTTTTCATATTCAAATTTTTCCACAGCCTTCATAAGCCCCATATTCCCTTCCTGAATTAAATCCAACATTTTCAGTCCACGATTAGTATGTTTTTTTGCAATGCTGACAACAAGTCTTAAATTTGATTCAATTAATTTCTGCTTGGCTTCCTCTTCTCCATTTAAAACTCTTTGAGCATAATCAATTTCCTCTTCATAGCTAAGTAACGGAATTTGCCCAATTTCTCTTAAATACATCTTTATTGGCTCATCCACATCCATACTTTCAGCCATTTTCAATAGATCTGTCTGCAACAATTTATCCACTTCCGAATCATCAATTTCACTCTCTACAAACTCATCATGTGAATCCTCAAAATCTGATAATTCCATTTTCTCAATATCTTCCAGAGATTCAGGAACTTTTAATAAATCTTCCTTTTCCTTTATCGTATCTACAATTTGAACACCGTCATCAGTCAGTTTTTTTATTAACTGATCAATTTTTTCAGTTGAAAATCCAATAGACAAAACAGAATTTATTTCTTCGTAACTTACAACTTTTTGCTCTCGTGCCTGTTTTATAAAATTTGCGAGACTATTTTTTAAATTTTGTTTTTTATCAGACATAACCCAGTCTCCTTATCAATATAAATTCATCATATAATTTCTTTATTTCCTCAATTTTATTAACATTTTTCATTTTTAACAACAATTTTTTTAATTCAATTTTTTTTATTTTATTATTTTCTTCTTCTGATTTTTTACTTTCCTCTCTTATTTCCCGCTCAAACCATCCAGAATAGACTTCCATAAAATATCTATCTTTAAAGTAACTGTCCTTATACTTAATATCTTTATCTGCCCGTAATTTTAACTGTGTTACAGCTTCCCTGCTTTCTTCACTAATATCATTTTTATCAAGCTGTACTATATCAAAGTTTACAAGTTTCAGCTTTTTAATCAGCTCATTAAACAAAGAATGGCTAAATTCCTTATTTAACAATTCTTCGCATCTTTTCCTTTCAGAATCGTAAAATTCCAGAATGTACATAAGTGTCTGTTCTTCCAATGCAATATTCAAGTCTTCCTTTAACTTTTTATACTGGACTTTCTGGTTTCCACGATCTTTTCTTTTTTTTCTTTTTGAAGTTTCAACTGATATATTTTTTAGCGATTCTTCCAATACAAAGTCATTAATTCCAAAATTAACTGACAATCGCTGTAAATATAGATTTTTACTAAGATTATTCGTGATATTTGAAAAAAATGGCTTTAACCTTTCAATAAACTTTTTCTCGCCATTTATATTATTCAGATCCAAATCCTTTGAAGCTTCTCTTGTCAAAAAGTCAAAAATTTCTTCTGATTTTTTTACAACTTCTATAAAAGCCTTTTTCCCATTTTTTCTCAAAAACTCATCAGGATCCTTCTCACTTCCATCCATAACCAGACATTTTACATCAAAATCATATTTTTTCAAAATATATCCAGCTTTTACAATCGCATTTTTCCCCGCTTCATCATTATCATACGAAATCAGCACCTTATCTGTATATCTCTTCAAAAGTTCCGCCTGCTCTTCGGTAAATGCCGTTCCAAGACTTGCTACTGCATTTTCAAACCCATGTTTCTGGGCTGTCAGCACGTCAAGATAACCTTCCATCAGCATTGCAAAACCTTTTTTTCTAATATTTTCCCCTCGGTACTTTATTCCAAAAAGTTCATTTCCTTTTTTAAAAATAGGCGAATCTGGAGAATTTAGATATTTAGGCAAGTTAGTATTTTTCTCAATTATACGACCTCCAAATCCAACAATTTGGGCATCCGCATTGTAAATCGGAAAAATTACCCTATTTCTGAAACTGTCATAGATTTCTCCATTTTCATTTCTTTTGGCAAGTCCCAGTTCCATTATTTTTTCTTCTGGAAAATCCTTTTCTAATAAATATTGAAATAAGTCATCTCGTGAACTCGAAGCAAATCCAATTCCAAACTTTTTTATTTCCTCCAGCGAAAAATCCCTCTCCTTCATATATTCCAATGCTTCATCATACTTCTCAATATTTTCCCTGAAAAATATCTGAACTTCCTTCATTATTTCAAAATATTCCCCGTTTACAGCCTTTTTCTTCTCAGTTTCCCGATTAACTGCCTCATATCCCCTATTTTTTCTAAGCGGAATATTATACTTTTGTGACAATTCCTCCACCGCTTGAATAAATCCAATGTCATTAATTTTCATATAAAACGAAATTACATTTCCACCAATTTGAGTACTAAAATCTTTAAAAATATTTTTTACTGGACTGACTGTGAAGGAAGGAGTCTTTTCCTCCTTAAACGGAGATAACCCTTTATAATCTGAACCTGCCTTTTTCAAATTAACATATTCACCAATCACTTGAACGATGTCCAGATTGTCAATTAACTTTTGTATTTCTTTTTTACTGTAAAACATTATATTCTATTCCTCCGCAAAACAGTCACTAAAAAATACCTACACTATTAGTATAGTGTATTTTTTTAAATAGTCAATACTTTCCAAATAAATTTTTTAATTTTCTTCGTTTTCTTCATTCTTTTCTCTAATAACAACTACTTCATCTTCCATAATGTCCTTAAAAACTTCATCCATTATTTCTGATTTTGGTTTTCCTTTAGCAAATTCTTTTTTTGCAATTTTTCCTGAAATAATTGCAAGTTCGTATTTATTAGGTACTTTAGTCAATAATTCATCTATTGTTATTTTTTCCTTTTTCATAATTTCTCCTATTATTTTAGAATTTATATTAACTTTACAAATTAATAATATTTATTAATTCCCTGCAAGATTCTTCAATATCATTATTTATTATTGTATAATCGTATTTTTTTTCATACTCCAGCTCTTTCAATGCATTTTTCAAACGTGTCTGAATAACTTTCTCTGTGTCAGTATTTCTATTGCGAAGCCTTTTTTCAAGTGTTTCCATATCCTTTGTACGAAAAAACACCAAAACAGCATCTTTTTTCTTTTCCTTCGCAATTAATGCACCTTGAACATCAATTTCCAAAATTACATTTAATCCTTTATTCAAGTTGCTTTCCACAACTTCCTTTAATGTTCCATAATAATTGCCGTGAACATTTGCATATTCATAAAATTCATCATTTTTTATTTTTTGTTCAAAAGTTTCCTTAGTTAAGAAGAAGTAATCTTTTCCATCGATTTCTCCATTTCTTGGCTTGCGAGTTGTAGCTGATATTGATAATGGGATATTTAATCTATCTTTTACTAATTTTGTGACTGTTGATTTTCCTGAGCCTGAAGGCCCTGAAACGATAAATAGTTTTCCTTTCATTAAGAAACCACCTTTATTTTTAAGTGAATAAGGGGAAATTCAGATTTCTGAACCTCCCACGACTAAAGTTGCGAGTGTTCTTGCACTATTTCATAAATTCCCCCTATTCATCCAATTTATTTTCCTATTTTCTAATTCTTAAACTATTTTCCATTTAATAGCAGATTTTTTTAACAATAGTCAATAAACTCTTACTAACCTCTACTTTATAATGGAATTTAGTATTAAGCATTTTTCATTTTCAAATAAGCAACTGACAAATTATTTTAATTTACAAAAGATTTTGCCAGTCACCTAATTTAATTCTTATTAAACTTCTGTTTCTTCTGAATTTTCCACAGTTTCTACTGATTTATCCGATAAATCTGAAACTGTTTCAATTTCTTCATTTATTCCATCCGCATCAGTTTCTGCCTCTGTTTCAATTTCTTCGGCAATGTCACTTTTCAAAGTTGCATCCAGATATTTGTAATCTTTGAAACCAGTACCTCCTGGTATTTTCTTACCAATAATTACATTTTCCTTAAGCCCTTCAAGTCTGTCTGTTTTTCCTTCAACTGCAGCATTTGCAAGAACTTTTGTTGTTTCTTGGAATGATGACGCAGAAATGAAACTTTCTGTGTTTACTGCCGCTTTTGTAATACCTTGTATTACAGGTTCGTAAGTTGCAGGACGTTTTCCATTTGCAATAAGTTTTTCATTTTCACGTTCCACAATTTTCTTATCAATTAATTCATCTTCAAGGAATAGTGAATCTCCAGCTTCCTTAATCTTAATTTTTTGGAACATTTGTTTTACGATTATTTCAATATGCTTGTCATTAACCGCAACTCCTTGTTCACGATAAACTTGCTGTACTGATTCCAAGATAAATTGCTGTGCTTCCACAAGCCCTTTAATTTTCAAAATATCGTGAGGCGAAACTGGTCCATCTGTAATTTTAGCACCTTTTTCAATCAGCATTTCATTAGTTACAACCAGATGTTCCCCCACAGGAACTGTATATTCTTGAATTAATTCCCCAGTTTCAGGATCTTCAATCAATATTAATCTCATACCCTTTTTCTTCTTATCCGAGAATACAACACGCCCTGCAAATTCTGACAAGATAGCTTTTCCTTTAGGATTTCTTGCTTCAAACAATTCTTGCACACGAGGAAGACCTCCAGTGATATCTTTATTTCCTTCTCCTGTTTTCAAGATTTTTGTAATAGTTTGACCTTTTTTAACATGATCTCCTTCATTTACCATTAAATATGCTCCATAAGGAACTGCATATTCCACTCTTCTGTCATCTTTTGTGTAAATTATGATTCTAGGGTTTACATCGCTGCTTTCCACAGGTTTTATAGCTACTTTTTCAGTAACTCCATATTTTACGTCAATGTTCTCTCTTACATAAATATCTCTAAATTCTACTTTACCTTCTTCAGATGTAATAATTGGCGTTTGATAAGGATCAAATTCAACTAGGATTTGTCCTTTTTTAACTTCATCTCCATCTTTTACATGTAAAATTGAACCAGATTGAATTTCATATCTATGTTTTCCTATTATTAAACGTCCATTTTGAGAAACAACGATTTCTTTTCCTTCTTTATCTAAAAGTGTAGAAATACCTCTAAACTTAACTTTTCCAGCAATATCCGACTTATAATCAGATTGAACTGAAGCTGCTGTGGCAACTCCTCCAGTATGGAAAGTACGCATTGTAAGCTGTGTACCAGGTTCTCCAATTGATTGAGCCGCAATAACTCCAACTGCTTCCCCTTTCAAGATTTCCTTATGGTTAGAAAGATCCAATCCATAACATTTCTTACAAACTCCCTTTTCCAATTTACAAGTCAAAGGCGTTCTAATTTCCACTTCACGAATATCCAATTCTTCAATCTTTTTAATCAATTCATCATCAATCAAAGTATTTCTAGTCGCAATAACTTCTCCATTATGAACTAAATCTGTCGCCAAATTTCTTCCATAAATTCTTTCACTTAATTTTTCGATAACTTCCCCAGCATCCATCAAGTCCGTTACGACAATTCCATGTTCACATCCGCAGTCATCATGATTTACAATAACTTCGTGCGAAATATCAACAAGCCTTCTTGTCAAATATCCTGAATCCGCCGTTCTTAGTGCTGTATCGGCAAGCCCTTTTCTCGCTCCATGTGATGACATAAAGAATTCCAAGATGTTAAGACCTTCCCTAAAGTTGGCTTTAATCGGCATTTCAATGATTCTACCTTGCGTATCCGCCATAAGTCCACGCATTCCACCAAGCTGACGCATTTGCGCAATTGACCCTCTGGCTCCTGAATTTGCCATCATGTAAACTGGATTAAATTCATCAAGGTTATCCATCATATCTTTTGTTACTTTTTCAGTAGCTTCTGACCAAATACCCACTGTTTTTCTGTATCTTTCTTCATTGATAATTTCTCCAGCTTTATATTGCTTCTCAACTTCTGCCACACTTTTTTCAGCATTTTCAAGTATTTCCTTCTTAGTTTCAGGAATCTTCAAATCTTCAATTCCAACTGTAATTCCAGCAAGTGTACCGTAATGGTATCCAAACTCTTTAATATCATCCAGTAATTTTGAAGTTTTTTCAAATCCATATCTCTTATAAAGTTCAGCGATCAGATTTTTCAATTCTTTTTTTCCAAACGTAATTCCATAATTTCTAACTTCTTTTGGCAAGATCAAGTTAAACATCAATCTTCCTGGCGTTGTTTCAATCAAATTACCATCTACTCTAACTTTCACTATAGCATGAACAGACACTTTTCCATTTTGATAAGCAGTAATTAATTGATTTCTGCTAGAAAACAGTTTTCCTTCTCCCATTGAACCTTTTTTCTCTTTTGTCATATAATAGCATCCCATTACCATATCTTGTGACGGAACTGCTATTGGTCCACCATTTGATGTAGCTATAATGTTATTTGTTGCAAGCATAAGTAATTTTGCTTCCATCTGCGCTTCCTGTGACAATACCAGGTGAACCGCCATTTGGTCACCATCAAAATCCGCATTAAATGCAGAACATACAAGCGGATGAAGTCTAATAGCCTTTCCTTCTATCAAAATTGGCTCAAATGCTTGAATTGAAAGTCTATGTAATGTCGGAGCACGATTTAAAAGTACTGGGTGATTTTTAATAATTTCTTCAATCAATTCCCATACATTTTCATCTTCTTCTTCAACCATTTTCTTAGCAACTTTAATATTTGAAGCCAATTCCCTTTTTACAAGCTCTCTCATCAAAAATGGCTTATACAGTTCAAGCGCCATCTTTTTAGGCAATCCACACTGATTCATTTTCAAGCTTGGTCCAACGACAATAACTGATCTTCCTGAATAATCCACACGTTTTCCCAATAGATTTTGTCTAAAACGTCCTTGTTTTCCCTTTAACATATCAGAAAGTGATTTCAATTCCCTGTTGCTTTGATTAACAACTGGTTTTCCACGTCTACCATTATCAATTAATGCATCCACAGCTTCCTGCAACATTCTCTTTTCATTTTTTATTACAATTTCAGGAGCTTTAATTGACATCAATTTTTTAAGCCTGATATTTCTATTAATTACTCTTCTATACAAATCATTCAAGTCAGAAGTAGCAAATCTTCCACCATCTAATTGAACCATCGGTCTTAAATCAGCTGGAATAACTGGCAACACAGTTAAAATCATCCATTCAGGTCTATTTCCAGCTTCTATCAAATCTCTTACTACTTTTAATCTTTTTATAACTTTTCTTCTTTTTTGTGTAGAATGTTCCACATCCATCTCATTTTGAAGTTTACTTTCCAATTCATGCAAATCAATTTCCTCAAGTAAGGTTAAAACTCCTTCAGCACCCATTTTTGCTGTAAACTCACCTTTAAATTGACTTTCATGCAATTTATATTCTCTTTCTGTCAAAATTTGACCTTTTTCAAGCCCAGTTTCTCCAGGATCAGTTACAATATATCTTGAAAAATATAAAACTGACTCCAATTCCTTCGTACTAATCCCCAACAAAAGACTCATTTTGTTAGGCGTACCTTTAGAATACCAGATATGTGCAATCGGTGTAGCAAGTTTAATATGTCCCATTCTTTCACGTCTAACTTTTGAAGTTGTCACTTCAACACCACATTTTTCACACACCATGCCTTTATAACGCATTCTCTTATACTTCCCGCAGGCACATTCATAATCCTTAGATGGCCCAAATATTCTCTCACAGAATAATCCGTCCATTTCAGGCTTTAATGTTCTATAATTTATTGTTTCGGCTTTCGTAATTTCACCATACGACCATTCCAATATTTTCTCTGGTGACGCCAATTTTATTTGAATACTGTCAAAATCTCTTATACTCATTTAATAAGACTCCTCAATTCTTTATTCCACTTTTTTTGAAAAGTAAAGTGGGAAAACTTTTTCTATATTTGTTTTTTTAAACTAAAATTTATATGCAAAATTTCAGTTCCCAAAAATATTTTTCACTAAGCATCTACATTTTTATCTAATTCAATTTGTTCCCCATCTTTATCATAAAGAGCCACATCTAGTCCAAGTGACTGGAATTCCTTAATTAATACTCTAAATGATTCTGGAGCATCTGCTTCTGGCATTTCTTGTCCTTTTACGATGGCTTCATAAGTTTTTGTTCTTCCACTGATGTCATCTGATTTAACTGTAAGCATTTCTTGTAAAATATTTGATGCACCGTAGGCTTCCAATGCCCAGACTTCCATTTCTCCAAGTCTTTGTCCACCAAATTGGGCTTTTCCTCCAAGTGGCTGTTGAGTAACAAGTGAATATGGTCCGATTGCTCTGGCGTGCATTTTGTCTTCTACCAAGTGGTGAAGTTTTAGCATATACATACGTCCAACTGTTACTGGGTTGTCAAATGGCTGTCCAGTTCTTCCGTCTATTAGTTTTACTTTACCAGTTCTGCTGTATCCAGCTTCTTCCAAGTAATTTTTTACATCGTCTTCACTTGCACCATCAAATACTGGCGTTGCGATATATTTATCAATATCTCCAATTGCAAGTCCCAAGTGAACTTCCAGTACCTGTCCAATATTCATACGAGATGGCACTCCAAGTGGGTTAAGACAAACATCAATTGGTGTACCATCTTCCAAATGCGGCATATCTTCAATTGGAAGTACTCTTGAGATTACCCCTTTGTTTCCATGACGTCCAGACATTTTATCCCCAACCATTATTTTTCTTTTTTCAGCAATGTAAATTCTAATTAATTTATTTACTCCAGCCTTCAAGTCATCTCCGTTTTCTTTAGACAGCTCAAGTACATCTACAACAGTCCCTTTTACTCCATGAGGAAGTCTTAATGAAGTATCTCTTACATCTTTTGCCTTTTCCCCAAAGATTGCACGTAATAACTTTTCTTCTGCTGGCGGTTCAGTTTCTCCTTTTGGAGTTACTTTTCCAACTAAAATATCATCAGGTGTTACGTGAGCTCCGATTCTTATAATTCCATTTTCATCAAGGTTTCTCAAGGCTTCTTCAGAAACATTAGGAATTTCCCTTGTAATTTCCTCATCACCTAATTTTGTAGTTCTCGCTTCAATGTCAAATTCTTCAATATGAATTGAAGTAAATACATCATCTTTTCTAAGTCTTTCTGAAATAAGGATTCCATCTTCAAAATTATATCCTTCCCAAGGCATAAATGCTAGCAGGATATTTTTACCTAATGCTAAATCCCCGCCTGCAGTAGATGGTCCATCTGCAATAATATCTCCCTTTTGAACTTTATCTCCCAAATCAATAATCGGTTTTTGATGTAAACACATTGACTGGTTAGATTTTTCAAAGTTTAGTAATCTATGAGAATATTCTTTTCCATCTTCATCAGTTACAACAATCTTTCTTGCATCTACAAAAGTTACAGTTCCAGCTGCCTTTGAAGTAATAACTGCCCCTGAATCCACAGCAACTTTTCTTTCAAGTCCAGTTCCAACATAAGGTGCTTCTGTTTTTAATAAAGGTACTGCTTGACGTTGCATATTTGATCCCATTAACGCACGATTGGCATCATCGTGTTCCAAAAATGGTATTAATCCCGCTGAAACAGACACTAATTGTTTTGGCGACACATCTAGAATATCAACTTTTGACTTGTCAATATGCACAATTTCATCCCCATAACGGCAAACAACTTCATCAGTCAAGAAATTTCCATCCTTGTCAATTGGCGTATCTGCTTGAGCGATAAATAATCCTTCTTCTTCATCAGCTGCTAAATATCTAATATCATTAAAATCGGCTTTTCCATCGTTTATTTTTACAAACGGAGTTTCAATAAATCCATATTTATTAACTTTTCCATAAGTTGAAAGTGAAGCGATAAGTCCGATATTCGGTCCTTCTGGAGTTTCTATTGGACAGATTCTTCCATAATGCGAATTATGAACGTCCCGAACTTCAAATCCCGCTCTATCTCTCGAAAGTCCTCCAGGTCCTAACGCTGAAATTCTTCTCTTATGAGTCAATTCAGATAACGGATTTGACTGATCCATAAATTGTGACAATTGTCCACTTCCAAAAAACTCAAGAATTAGTGCATTTAGAGGTTTTGTATTTAACAAACTTTGTGGAGTCAATGTTGTAATATCTTGAATTGTCATTTTTTCTCTGACCATTTTAGACATTTTCAGCATTCCACCTTTTATTTGGATAGAAAGTAATTCTCCAACACCTCTTACACGTCTATTTGACAAATTATCAATGTCATCTGTAAATCCTTCTCCGCTTACAAGATTTTTCACATATTCAATAGTTTGCAAAACATCTTCCTTTGTCAATACAATTACATCTGCTGGAACATCTAGTTTTAATCTTTTATTAACTTTATATCTTCCAACATCTGCCAAATCATATCTTTGCGGATTAAAGAACATCTGCTTAACAAGCGATCTGGCACTGTCAACAGTTACTAAATCCCCTGGACGTAATTTTCTAAACACTTCGATAACCGCTTCATCACTATTTTTAGTGCTATCATGTACCAAAGCATTTGCAATTATTCTATCTTCAGGTTTTACTTCCCAAATACTTAATTTTTCTACCTTTGCATCTATTATTTTTTGAATAACAGGTATGTCGATGATTTCTTCGGCTTCAGCGACAAATTCCCCAGTTTCTTCATCCAAAATATCTTCTCTTACAAAACTTCCCTCCAGTTTTGAACGTAAAACTTCTTCAAGTTCAGTATCTTTATATTTTGAATAAAGTTCTGATAATTCCACTTCCTTTAGCTCAAAAAAATTATTCATAATTTCTTCGTTAGTATGGAAAAAATCAACTGCTTTAAGGAAAACAGGCAATAAAACTTTCTTTCTTCTATCAATTTTTACATTTAAAATATCATTCTTGTCAGTTTCAAATTCAAGCCATGTTCCTTTATAAGGGATAATTTTCCCAATAAACACATCTTTTCCTGTTTGAATATTCAATTCCTTGTTAAAAGTGATCCCTGGTGATCTGTGTAATTGGGAAATAACAACTCTTTCTGCACCATTTACGATAAACGTTGCTTTATCAGTCATAAGCGGTATATCTCCAAAATGAACTAATGTTTCCTGAATTTCTCCTGTTCTCTTGTTAGTTAATTTCAATCTAACTTTTAATTGACCAGAATACGTTTTACCTCTTTTTTTACATTCCAATTCATCATTTAAAGGCTCATCATTATCATGAATTTCATACCATAAGTATTCTAATTTCAATAACCCATTGCTGGATTCAATTGGAAAAATTTCATTAAAGATCGCTTCAAAACCTTTATTTTCTCTCTTTTGAGGTGGCACTTTCGTCTGCAAAAAATCTTCATAAGAATTTAACTGAAATTCTAAAAAGTGCGGCATTTCCCCTCTATCTACTATTTTTCCGAAACTATATCTTTCAATAAGTTTGTTCATTTAAAAAATTCCTCCCTAATAAAGAACACATTCTTCATCAATTCAAATCAAAAATTAAACTTTTATAAACTTCTAAATTTAAACCTCATCTAAAAATGTTCTCATAATTTCGATTTGTTATTTTATATCACGTGAGTTGTTCCCATAAAAATGGCAACCTTCTGGAAACTGCGAAATTCTGCATTCCAAATAAATCTAATACAATATAACTTTTTTACCTATAAAATTACATCAATTATATTATAAAAAACTAAAAAATAGACTAAAAATACTTCTGTTTTAAACATTTGAACCTCTATATTTAGTCTTAAAGTTATTATACCAAAACTACTTTTTCCAATTTAACTATTTAAAAATAATCAAATTTATCTAAAAAACAATCTATTTTTTTCAATGTCCATATTCTTTTACAAGCAGCTTTGCCATATTACATATATGAATTTGTTTTGACCTATTTTTATCTCTAAAAATTAATACAAAAAAGAATAAATTGTCTATTCAACCTTAAAGTTTTATAGTGGAAAAAGACACTCTCTGTAATGTCTAAGAGTGTCTTAACTATTAATTTGATTTTGACTATTTAACTTCTACAGTTGCTCCTGCAGCTTCTAATTTACCTTTAATTTCTTCAGCTTCTTCTTTAGAAACTCCTTCTTTAACTGCTTTTCCGCCAGCTTCAACTAATTCTTTAGCTTCTTTAAGTCCTAATCCAGTAATTCCTCTTACTTCTTTAATTACTGCTAATTTAGTTCCTCCTGCAGATACTAATACTACATCAAATTCAGTTTTTTCTTCAGCTGCTGCTCCTGCTGCTGCTGCTCCTGCAACTGCTACTGGTTGAGCTGATACTCCAAATGTTTCTTCAATAGCTTCAACTACTTCTTTTAATTCTAATACAGACATAGCTTTTAAATCTTCTATAAATTGTTCTTTATTAAATGCCATTATTTTATTTCCTCCTAATTTTCTTCTTAATTTGTTTATTTTTTATTATTTTAGTTTATTAATATTTTCATTCAATTATTCAGCTGCTGCTCCAGTTTCCTTTTGTTCTGCAACATTTGTCAATGCCACAGCCAACATTCTAACTGGCGACAACAATCCGTAAGCAATTTGACCAAGTAATTCATCTCTAGATGGTAATTTAGCCAATGCTTCAACAGTAGATACTTCAACTCTTCCAGTTTCTAGTAATCCACCTTTAATTGTTAATTTATCTTTTAATTTTTTTCCAAAATCAAAAACTAATTTAGATGGTGCAACTCCATCTTCATATCCTACTGCGAATGATGTAGTTCCTTCCAATAAATCATCAACATCTGTGTCAAATCCTGCTTCTTTCAATGCTATTTTAAATAATCTGTTTTTAGCAACAAAATATTCTACTCCTGCTTCTCTAGCATTTTTACGAAGTTCAGTATCTTCATTAACACTAATCCCTTTATAATCAACAAATACTACCGCTTTAGCATCTTTTAATTTTTCAACTAGACTTTTTACAACTTCTAATTTTTCTTGTGCTGGCAATTCATTTCACCTCCTTATAATAAAAACCTCTGAAACAAAAACAATAAGCCCAGAAGTATCATATTATAAAAATATCTATTATTTAATTTTAATATCTATTTGTAATAATATTTACCTCGGTAGGGTTTAAAGAATCAAAATTCTACCTACTGTCTTTGGTTATATTTATTTTGTATGATTTATATGATTATAAACCAATACATATTATTATACAATA
>ERZ773233.1142-NODE-1142-length-15867-cov-4.188591_pt1 | contig 15867 bp, 13 predicted proteins | sample MGYA00580991_ERZ773233 | MGnify/ENA primary metagenome ERZ773233 (study PRJEB29015, sample SAMEA2738178) | human oral metagenome | biome: human oral; feature: human-associated habitat; material: saliva | place: China | collected 2161 ...
CATTTCCTTTTAATTCAAGGATTTCTGATGTTATAAGGATAGTATCTAAAAGTCCATCAAGATTTATTTTTTGTTTTGCTGAAACTTCAACAAATTCAACATCTCCACCCCATTCAACAGAAACTAAACCATGTTCCATAAGTTCTTGTTTAACTTTCATAGGATTTGCTTCAGGTTTATCAATTTTATTTACTGCAACAATTATAGGCACTTTTGCAACCTTAGCATGAGATATTGCTTCAACTGTTTGTGGCATTACTCCATCATCTGCTGCAACAACTAATATTGCTATATCTGTTACCTGTGCTCCTCTGGCTCTCATATCAGTAAAAGCCTCATGTCCAGGAGTATCTATAAAAGTTATTCTTTTTCCATCTCTCTCAACTTGGTAAGCACCTATCTTTTGAGTTATTCCTCCTGCTTCTCCACCTACAACATTTGTAGTTCTTATAGCATCAAGAAGTGAAGTCTTTCCATGGTCAACATGTCCCATTATTGTTATAACTGGTGGTCTTTCTTTTAAGTCAGCTTCTTTATCTTCTATTTCTAGATCAAATTTTTCTCCAAAATCTAATTCAACTTCTTGTTCTTCTTCAACTAAAACATCATAATCAGCTGCTAATTCTTCTGCCATTTCTAAAGTTATAGGGCTATTTATTGTCAACATTTGTCCTTTTAAGAATAATTTTTTAATAATTTCAGCACTGTTAACACCTAATTTTTCTGCAAAATCTCCTAGTGTTAATTCTCCTCTAAACTTAATAATTTTTATTCCATCTTCTTCAACAACATCAGGAGTTGCTTCAACAGTCTTCAATACAAAGTCTGTTCTTCTCCCTTTTTTCTTTTTACTTTTGTTCTTATGGCTATTTCCATCTTCATCAAAAGTTATATTATTATTCTTTTTATTTTTTGATTGTTGAAACTTTGTCTTTTTATTATTTTTTTGAGAGTATCCTTCCCCCTCATCATTTTCATCTTCATCAATTATTTTTCTAATTGGTTTTTCCTCTTTCTTTTCTTTATGAACTTTCACTGGCTCAACAGTTTCTACTTTAAGCATATTCATTTTTGCAAAATAATCATCTATTTTTTTTACTTGGTCTTCATCTAAATTAGATAGGTGAGATGTAACTGTTATACCTATATCTTTTTTCAGTATTTCTAAGAATTCTTTATTTTTTATATCATATTTTTTTGCTAACTCATGAACTCTTACTTTCATATAATCACCTTCCTTCAATCTATTATCTACTCTTTTATTCATTCTTCTATTAATCCTTTTGCCATCTTCTTATCTTTTATTCCGATGACTGTTATTTCTTCTTTATTAAATATTTTTCCTAAATCTTCCATAGTTCCTACTATAACATAAGGAATTTTCAATTCTTTTATTTTTCTAAATATTTTTTCTTCATTCTTTTTAGAAATATCCTGTGCTATTACTACAAAATGAACATGTTCAATATTTTCAAAAAGTAAGTTTATTCCAAAAACTAATTCTCCTGAATTTTTCATTGAATTTAAGATATTTAAATAATTTTTATTTGCCTTGTTTATTATATTTAACATAGACATCAAATCTTGGCTATCAAGCTTTACCTTATTGTGTTTAGCTAACTTTCCTAAACAATTAAGTGATTTACAAACATATACTGCCCTTGATTGTTTTTTTTGTTCTTTATCAAATTCGTAAAAACCTTCATTCAATTTAGCAAGTCTAAATAATTTAGATTTTTCATTTTTTTCTCTACAAATTGTACAAGTTCTTTCTGGTATATGAGTATTACTCATTTTCTTCCTCTTTTAAAGTCTCATTTTCAATAACTTTAATATCTACTCTCATTCCTGTTAATCTAGCAGCAAGTCTTGCATTTTGTCCATTTTTTCCTATTGCTAATGATAATTGTGATGGTTCAACTAGTACTCTTGCTGTGCCATCTTCTAAAATTGTAACATTTGATACAACTGCTGGACTAAGAACTGCTGAAACAAATTCTTCTACAACTGGTTTCCATTCAACTATATCTATTCTTTCTCCATTTAGCTCATCAACAATATTTTTGATTCTTGCACCTTTTTGTCCTATACAAGCTCCAACAGTATCAATATTAGGTACTTCTGAGTATACTGCAACTTTTGCTCTTGAACCTGCTTCTCTTGCGACTGATTTAATTTCAATTATTCCTGATGTTATTTCTGGAATTTCAATTTCAAATAATTTCTTTAAAAGTCCTTCATTCTTTCTTGAAATTAATATTTTTGGAAATTTATTTGTCTTTTCAACACTTAAAACATATACTTTTATTCTTTCTCCAACCTTATATATGTCAGAAAATGATTGTTCAGCTGGTGGAAGTATTAACTCTATTCCATCAATTTCAATAAAGATATTTTTTCTATTATCTATTCTTCTTATTATACCAGTTACTATATTATCTTCTCTTTCTTTAAATTTATTGAAGATATGTTCTCTTTCAGCTTCTCTAACTTTTTGAATAACTATCTGTTTACCATTTTGAACTGCATTTCTTCTAAAATCTTCACAGTTTACCTCAAATTTTAAAATATCTCCTACTTTTACTCTCTTTTTTATTTGTTTAGCATCTTCTAAAGAAATTTCCTCATTTGGATCTAAAAGGTCATCTGCATTTACAACTTTCTTACTTGCAAAAACTTTTATATCTCCATTTTCCCTATCTACTACAACTTCTACATTCTCATCTTCACCATAGTTCTTTTTATATGCTGCTAAAAGTGCTAACTCTATGGCTTCTAATATGCTTTCTTTGCTAATTCCTTTTTCTCTTTCAAGCTCATCTAATGCTTCTAAGAAATTTTTAGAATCCTTAGCTTTCATTGTCTCTCTCTACCTCCATTATTATTTTAAAAATCATTAAATTCAAATAAAATATTAGCTTTTCTTATTTCATTAAACCTTATTTCTATTTCTTTTTTATCTATCAAAAATACTATATTATCTCCATTTACTTCTTTTATTATGGCTTTAAATTGCTTTTTATCATCTAACTTATGTTTTAAATGTAAAGTAATTTTTTCACCTGTAAATCTAATATAATCTTCTAATTTTTTTAATGGTCTTTCAAGTCCAGGCGAAGAAACCTCAAGGAAAAATTTGTGGTCTATTAATTCCTCAACTTTATCCTCTATTTTAGAGCTTAATTTACTACAATCCTCTATACTCAAATCTCCATTTAAGTTTTCTATAAAAATTCTAACATACCAATAACCTCCATCTTGTAAATACTCTACATCTACAAGAGAAAGTTTCATTTCTTCTATAAAAGGATTAACAATTTTTGTAATTTTTTCTACAACTTGATTATTCTCTTCCATAGTGATTTTTCTCCTCCTTTTCTACAAAATAAGGAGTGGCTTTGTCCACTCCTTAAGTACTTTTCTTACTTGTTAACTAATTATATCATATTTATTCTTATAAAGCAATTTTATTTGAGAAATTTGGTTTACTTTTTTCAATCATATATATTTTAAGCTTTTCTAAAAGTTCTTTTTGTTGTAAAATATCCACAATATTATAAGTAACTATTATAATTCCAGCACTAACAGAGACTATAATTCCTGCAAAACCTCCATATACTCCTTGTGCTAAAATTGAAATTAATAATAAAAATGATGAAAAAAGAACTTGTTTTCCAATTTTTATTACACTTTCTTTTAAAGAAATTCCTTTTTTTCTAAGTTGTATAAAATGAACTATTGCAAATATACTTATTGTAATTCCTCCTACTACTGCCATACTACACATTTTTGAAATATTCTGAGTTATTTCAATTCCAATATTTGAAAGAATCCCCTCCATGGCATTAATAGCTATTTGACCAATTGTTCTTCCTATTCCATATATAATACTGGACTCTAAACCTGAAATCATTCCTATTTTCCCTCCATTTACTAATGCATATTTTAATGATTCAGGGTTTATTCCATTCTGTGCTAATGAGATTGTAAATCCAATAGTAAAACCTACTCCTAGTCCAATTGCTGCTGCAATACCTATTCCTTTTATTTCATTCATAAATACTCTTTTATTGTTTGTTTTTATCAGCATTTGATCTTTGTCTATTTTGGCTGCATTACTTTCATTATGAAAATCTCCATTATGCCCTTTTTCTAAATGTTCTTGTCTTGTTCTAAATATTTTTATATTATTGGGATCTCCCTGTTCTTTTGGATAATTCGCAACATTTCTTTGATGGTGTCCTTCTGCACCTTTTATATTCCCATGTTCTAAAATTTGTTTTTTTTCATGAGAAGTCCAATTTTCACTTCCATTTCCTCCCATCTCAATATCAGCACTTTCATATTTCCAAGCTAATTCTACTGCATCACTTCTAGCAGATCTATAATTAGGATTTCTTTCTATTCCATTTATAACTTTTTCTAGAATCTTATTTTTTTCATTATGAAGAGTTGCTAAAAATATATTTAATTGATTGTTGAAATCTATTGTAACTAGATTAGTTGTATAAGTATTCATTGAGATAGTTGATGTAAAAAATTCATTCCCTATACCATATGGAATAATAAAATTATCTTTTTCTCTTCCAGATATAGATTGATAAAATGTTAAAGTTTTTTTATTTTTTATTTAAAAGAGGGTAGCCTAAGGCTTTTCTGTTTTCTACAAATACTTCAGCACATCTTCTAGCTAAATTTCTAACTCTTAGAATATATCCCATTCTTTCAGTAGTTGAAATAGCTCCTCTTGAATCTAAAACATTAAATGTATGAGAACATTTTAAAACATAGTCATAAGCTGGTAAAACAAGTCCTTGATCTAAAACTTTTTTAGCTTCGTCTTCATATTCATCAAACCATTTAAAATGTTTATCTAGGCTCGCAAGTTCAAAAGAGTATTTTGAGTTTTCAAATTCAAATTGATATCTCATATCTCCATATTTTACTCCCTTAGTCCATTCTAAGTCATAAACATTTTCTTTATTTTGAATGTATAATGCAAGTCTTTCTAATCCATAAGTTATTTCAACTGGAACTATATCTAATTCTAATCCTCCAACTTGTTGGAAGTAAGTAAATTGAGTTATTTCCATTCCATCTAGCCATACTTCCCAACCAAGTCCCCAAGCTCCAAGAGTAGGTGATTCCCAGTCATCTTCTACAAATCTTATATCATGTTTTTCAGGTTCTATTCCTAAAACTCTTAAACTTTCAAGATATAATTCTTGTATATTAGTTGGTGACGGTTTCATAATAACTTGAAATTGATGATGTTGATAAACTCTATTAGGGTTATCTCCATATCTTCCATCTTTTGGTCTTCTTGAAGGCTCTACATAAGCCACGTTCCAAGGTTCTGGTCCTAATGCCATTAAGAAAGTATTAGGGTTAAATGTCCCAGCTCCCTTTTCTATATCATAAGGGTTTCCAATTATACAACCCTTAGAGCTCCAATATTGTTGTAAAGAAAAAATTATTTCTTGAAATGTCATTTTATTTCACCCTCTTTTTTCTATTGAAAAATACATGTTCTATTATTATCAAAATTACACCTATATTTATCCAGACATCTGCAAAGTTAAATATGAAAGACCAGATACCTCTAAAATCTAACATATCTATTACAAAATTTCTAAATAATCTATCTATCATATTTCCAACTGCTCCTGCAAATATCATAGTATAAGCTATTCTTTCTAAGAAACTTATCTTTTTAAAGTTTTTACAGAAATAGAATAAAATTAAGCCTATTGCAACTATTGCTAAAATACTTACTATATCTATCTTACCTTGAAATAGTCCAAAAGCAACTCCTCTATTTTGAACATATGTTAAATTAAAGAAATTGTCTATTATTGGAATTGTATCTCCAACATTTAGAGTCCCATGAACTATAAATTTTGAATATTGGTCTATTATAAGTAATATCAAGAACAAGAATATATAAATCATATTATCTCCTATTTCAATACTGCTGTACATCTTGGGCAAAGTGTAGGATGTTCTGAGTCAGTTCCTAAATCATCATATTTCCAACATCTTTCACACTTTTCACCATCTGCATGAGTAATTTTTATTTTTAATTTTTCTATTTCTTCTGCATCTGTATAATTTTCATCAGCAGAATCTACTACTTCTATATCAGAAACAATAAACACTGTTTCTAATAATTCTAGATTTTCTTTTATAAATTCTTTTAAAGCATTGTCTTCAGTGTATAGGCTAACTTTAGCATCTAAAGAGTTTCCTATTATTTTATTTTCACCTTGTCTTGCTTTTTCTAATTTTTTATTTACTTCTTTTCTTAGTTTTATTATTTGTTGCCATTTTTCATCTAATTCAGGATTTAGATATTCATCGTTATTTACATACCAATCAGCTAAGAATACAGATTCTGCTTCTCTTGCTTCTGCTGGTAAGTTTTCCCAAATTTCTTCAGCTGTAAATGAAAGTATAGGTGCAACCATTTTTGTTAAAGTCATTAAGATTTCATACATAACTGTTTGTGCTGCTCTTCTTGCAACAGAGTCTTTCTTTTCAGTATAAAGTCTATCTTTTATTATATCCAAGTAGAAAGCTGACATATCTATTGCTGCAAAGTAATGTATTCCTTGGAATAGATTATAGAATTCATATTTATCATAACTTTCAGTTACACTTCTCTTTAATACTTCTAATTTATTTAAAGCCCATTTATCTATTTCTAACATATCTTTATATGCTACTTTATCAGTTTTTGGGTTGAAGTCGTAGCTATTTCCAAGTATATATCTTGCCGTATTTCTTATTCTTCTATATGCTTCTGACATTTGTTTGATTATATTATCAGATATTCTTACGTCATCTCTATAGTCAACAGAACCACACCAAAGTCTTAATATATCTGCTCCATAAACTTTTATTACATCACTAGGTGCAACTGTGTTTCCTAATGATTTAGACATTTTCTTTCCTTCACCATCATTAACAAATCCGTGAGTTAATACACTCTTATAAGGTGAATCTCCAGTTGAAGCAACTGATGTTAAAAGTGAAGTATGGAACCAACCTCTATGTTGATCTGAACCTTCAAGGTATAAGTCACATGGTCTATGTAAACCTTCCCAAACTTCTAATACTCCTCTATGACTACTTCCTGAGTCAAACCAAACATCCATTATATTTGTTTCTTTTCTTAGTTTTAAACCTTTTAGATTATATTTTTCTAATAATTTTTCACCAATTAATTCCTCTGGACTTTTTTCAACCCAGATATTAGATCCGTGTTCTTTCACTAATCCACAAATTCTATCTAATATTTCTTTATGGAATATTTCTTCATTTGTTTCATCATTATAGAATATTGGAATAGGAACTCCCCAAACTCTTTGTCTTGATATACACCAGTCAGGTCTTGTTTCCATCATAGAACCTATTCTATTTTTACCCCAAGAAGGTATAAAGTTTATTTCATCTATAACTTTTAAAGTCTTTTCTCTTAAATCTCCACCTTCCATTCTTATGAACCATTGTTCAGTAGCTCTAAATATAACAGGTGTCTTAGATCTCCAATCATGTGGATAAGAGTGACTTATTTCTTTCATTTTTAATATATGTCCAGTTTCAGTTAAATGTTTTATTATAGCCTTGTTAGCTTCTGAATAAACAAGCCCTTTGAATAAATCTCCTGCTTCTTCTGTTAGGCAACCTCTATGGTCTATTGGAGATATAACTGGTAACTTATAGCTAAGTCCAACAACATAGTCATCTTGTCCATGTCCTGGTGCAGTATGAACTGCTCCTGTACCTGCATCAGCAGTAACGTGGTCTCCTAAGATTACAAGTCCTGTTCTTTCTAAGAAAGGATGTTGATATGTTGTATATTCTAAATCTTTTCCTTTAAATTCTTTTAAAAGTTCAGCATTTTCTATTCCTATATCTTTAAATGCACTTTCTGCTAAATCTTTTGCAAGTATTAAATTACCTTTTTCTGTCTTATATAGTCCATAATCAAAGTTTGCATTCAAGCATATAGCCACATTTGCTGGTAAAGTCCATGGAGTAGTTGTCCATATTAGAACATAAGCATCTTCATTAAATCCTATTTTATCTAATAAATCTTTATTAGCTTGCATTCTCACATAGATAGATGGAGATGTATGGTCATAGTATTCTATTTCAGCTTCAGCAAGTGCTGTTTCTGTTGCAGGCGACCAATATACAGGTTTTAAACCTTTGAATATATATCCTTTTTCATAGATTTCTCCAAATAATTCTAATTGTTTTGCTTCAAATCTAGGGTCAAGAGTTAAATAAGGATTATCCCAATCTCCTAAAACTCCTAATCTTATAAATTGTTCTTTTTGTATTCCTACCCATTTTCTAGCATATTTTTCACAAAGTTTTCTTATTTCTAAAGCAGACATTTCTCTTGCTTTTCCAAGTCCAACTTCTTTAACTACTTGTAGTTCTATTGGTAATCCATGAGTATCCCAACCAGGAACATATGGTGACTTAAATCCTCTAAATGTTTTATACTTTACAATTATATCTTTTAATATTTTATTTAAAGCATGTCCTATATGTGTATTTCCATTTGCATAAGGTGGTCCATCATGCAATATAAAACTTTCCCCATTTTTATTTTTTTCTAAACCTTTTTCATAAATCTTTTCCTCAGTCCATTTTGTTATGTACTTTGGCTCTTTGTTAGGCAGATTAGCTTTCATTTGAAAGTCTGTCTTTGGCAAATGTAGTGTACTTGTGTACTCTTTCTCATTCATTGATTTGTTTCCTCCCTGTATTCATTAAAAATTATTCTTATCTTTGTTCCAACATCTAATTCAGAAGATATAGTCATAATTCCATTGTGTTCTTTTACTATTTTGTATATAGTTATAAGACCTGTTCCCATTATACTATCGCCTTTTGCATCTGAGTATGGTTTCATAACTGCTTTAACTTCTTCTTGTGTCATTCCTACACCATTATCAATTATCTCTAAAATAATACGATTGTTTTTATCCCCTACAACAACTATATTAATTTTCTTATCCAGTTTATTTCTAATAAGAATAGCATTTATTGAGTTTCTTAGAATTTGTATGAACATTTGATATATTTTCCTTTTATCCCCATACATATTTCCAGAAAAATCTATAAATAATGAAGTATTAACACCATATTTTTTCAATATTTTTTGACTATTTTTTACTATTTTTTCTATTAATTTTTCAAAATTAAATACTTCAAAATTATTTTTACTACTATCTAAGGAATCTTTGATAATAATGTTCTTCTTTTTTTCATCTTTTAAGTATCTTTTTATTTTATCTATATCTTTATTATTATATCCGTTATTTTGCAAATTTTCAATAAAAGTTTCAACATGATTGATTAATTTTTTATTATTCTTAATGAACTTATTAGAAACCTTAGACATTGTCAAATATCTTTCTTTCATAAGTTTACTCTCTTCTGTCATAGCATTTTTAATTCTTGTTAGTAAGTTCATCAATAATAAGTTATTTACTTCAACTTCTTCTTCTGAAATTAAATTATCTTTTCCAAAATAATCAACTAGTATACAACCTATTTTTATATCTGTATCTGCAATAGGTAATATCATAAAGTTTTTTAAGCCAAGTGTCTTAAATAGTTTATTTCCATAAGTATATTTAAAACCTTTATCATTGTGATAGATTATTTTCCCTGACTCCATACTCTCCCAAAATATTCCACCTGGTTCATATTTTACATTCAAAAGAGGAATTAACTCATCTATATTGCTAATTTGAAATGTAAAACCATTTATTCCTTCTGTATACTTTTCTGTATTTGCTAATATATGAGGATTTATAGCATAATTTTTTATTGAAAGCTCATCCTTATCCTCACTATATTCTAAATATATAGCTCTACTATAACCTAGACCAACTTCTGATGTTAAAGCTCTTAAAACTTCATTTACTCCTTTTGCTAAACTTCTTACTATATCCAAACCTATTAATAGCTTTTCAACTGCTACTAATCTGTTTAAGTTTGTATTTAATTTGTTATTTTTTTGTTTCAAAAGAGTTTCGTTTTCTTCTATTCTTTCTGCCATAAACTTTAAAGAATTTGAAATTGAACGAATTTCAAAAATATTTTCTTCTTTAAAATCTAGTTCACCTTTATCTTTTTCATCAGTTATCCCGATCTTTTCAGTTTTGTCTGCAAGTGCATTTAAAGGTTTAAGAATTTTAGCAAAAATTCTTGCACAAAGAGTTGTACTTATTACAACTGCTAATAGTCCTACAACCAATAGCATAGTTGCCAACATATATTTTATAGCAACAAAATCATTTTTAGATATTGCAACTCCTATGTCACCAACATAGTCGTTACTATTATTATTTTTTAAGGCAAGCATTCCTAAATAGTAGTCATTCCCACCAATTTTCTTTTCTGAAAAATAATATTTGTTATTATCTCCTAACTCTTTACTACCCTTATTAGACTCAAAAATCTTATAAAAATCTTCTGTATTATCTGAATTTAATTCACCATATAGATAGCCATCTTTTGAAAGAATAAAAACCTTATCTTCATCTGTTAAATAAGCATATTCTTTTATTTCTGACAAACTATAGTTTGTCAATGGAAATGTAAGTACTATGTAATTTCTCTTGGTTGATTTATATAATCTATATGGTTGAACTATTCTAATATAAAGTGCTTCTTTTGTACTAATATATTCAACTTTTCCATATTGTAAAAAGTCCTTAGAAGGAATAACATTATTGGTTTTATATAAATCATACTTAATATCTTTATCTCCACTTTCTCCTAAAATCACTCTATTAGGAGAGATTATTTGAATAAGAGACTTACTATATAGACTATATGATTCTCGATTAAGTTGATTTCTCACAACTGAAGCTATCCTATTTTGAATTAACTCATCATTACTATCAACTAAAACCAGATTTACTGCATCATTTGAAGCATCATATAAATTCTCACGACTTCTATCAATAAAAAACAAATAAGCTTTGTTTACAAGCAAAGTTCTCTCACGAGATTTATCTAAAAGTCTCATATTCAATTCATTAAAAATCATAATTCCAAAAAGAGTTACTATAATTGAAACAACAGCGACTATTGCAATCCCATTATATGAAATTATTCTTAAAAGTAGAGAATCTTTTTTTATAAACATAAGCCCCTCTGCTCCTCACTAATTTTGCCCTTTTCTTGTTAAGCCTACTCTTCCTCTATCTTTATCTACATCTTTTATTTTAACTTTTATTATTTGCCCAACTGATAAAACCTTACTTGGATCATCTATATATTTATCTGATATTTCTGAAATGTGTAAAAGAGCATCATTTTTTAAACCAATGTCTATAAATGCTCCAAATTTAACAACATTTCTAACTGTTCCTTCAAGCTCCATTCCTACTTCTAAATTATCAATATTTAAAATATCTGATTTTAAAAGAGGCTTTTCAAAATCATCTCTTGGGTCTCTTCTATCTTTTAAAAGTGCTTCATAAACATCTTTTACTGTTTCTAAACCAAATTCATTTTCTTTGGCAAACTTCTTGTAATCAAAAGATTTTAATCTTTCTCTTGCTTCATTCAATTCATTGTTGTATTTTTCTAAGTTAAAGCCTATTTGTCCTAAAATAGCCTCTGCTATCCCATAAGATTCAGGGTGAATAACTGTATTATCTAAAATATTTTCCCCTTCTGGTATAACTAAGAAACCTGCCATTTGTTCATAAGCTTTTGGTCCAACTCCCTTAACTTTTAGAATTTCTTTTCTATTTTTAAAATTTCCATTTTCTTTTCTATAATCAACTATATTTTTAGCAACAGTCTTTTTAATTCCAGAAATATGAGAAAGTAAAGCCCAAGAAGCAGTATTTATATTTGCTCCAACATTATTTACCACATGACTTATTACATTATCCAAAGATTCGTCTAATTTAGATTGATTCACATCATGTTGATACATTCCAACCCCAATAGATTTAGGATCAATCTTTACAAGTTCAGCAAGTGGATCTTGTATTCTTCTTCCTATTGAGATAGCTCCTCTTACTGTTACATCCAAGTCTGGAAATTCTTCTGCTGCAATTTTTGATGCTGAATAAACAGAAGCTCCTGCTTCATTAACTATTAAGTATTTTACATTTAACTTTTCTTCTTTTATTATATTAGCAACAAAAGTTTCTGTTTCTCTTGAAGCAGTTCCATTTCCTATACTTACAATATCTATTTCATATTTCTTAACTAATTTTAAAAATTTATCCCTAGCATCTTGAATTTGTTTTGGATTGTGCATAGCTTCAACTAAGAAAAATACTGTATTTTCTCTATAGAAACCATATTTATCTATAACTGCAACCTTACAACCTGTTCTGTATCCTGGGTCAAGTGCCAATACATTTTTTTCTTTTAAAGGTGCTTGTAAAAGTAAATTCTTTAAATTATCCTTAAATACTGCTATTGACTCAATTTCTGCTCTTTCTGTTAGTGCATTTCTAACTTCTCTTTCAATAGAAGGAACTATAAGTCTATCTAAAGAGTCCTTTATAATCTCCTTATAAGTTGAAACTAAATCATTTTTAGAAAATTCTCTAAGAATCATATTTTCAATTCTTTCTCTATCAGAATCTTCAAGTCTTAAATGAACTGTTAGTATGTCTTCTTTTTCTCCTCTGTTCAAGGCAAGTATTCTATGTGACGGCATTTTTTCAACTTTTTCAGCATATTCATAATAGTCATTATAAACTTTCTTTTCGTCTAATTCTGCTGCTTTTTTACTAGCCTTTGATTCTATAATAGAATATTTTAAATATATTTCTCTTATTCTTTCTCTATATTCAGCTTTTTCAGAAATATTTTGTGCAATTATAAGCATAGCTCCTTCTATTGCATCTTCTACTGTTGGGACTTCTTCTGTTATAAAATCCTTTGCTAAATTTTGAATTTCTTCTAAGTTATTAGCTATATAAAATTTTTCTGCTAGTGGTTCTAAACCTCTTTCCTTAGCAATATCAGCCTTTGTTTTCTTTTTCTTTCTATATGGAAAATAAATATCCTCAACTTCTTGTAAAATTTTTGCTTCTATTATACTGTTTCTTAATTCTTCTGTTAATTTTCCTTGTTCTTCAATCAGTCTTATGACTTCTTCTTTTCTTTCTTCTAAATTTCTTAAATATTCAACCTTTTGTAAGATATCTCCTATTTGTACTTCATCTAAGTTTCCTGTTATTTCTTTTCTATATCTTGCAACAAAAGGTATAGTAGCTCCATCATCTAAAAGTTTTATTGTGTTTTCAACTTTATCAACTGGTATTTTTAATTCTTCAGCTACAATTTTATAAATCTTTTCCATCACATTCCCCTTATATTTTTCCTTATGGTTATTGAATTGTATTATATATTGTACCATATTTTTTAAGTTATTTACAGAGTGACAAAAATGAGAAATAAAAAAGTCAGGCATTTATGGCAGTCCTGACTTTTTGTTCCTTTGTTTAAAAAGCTCATCTTTTATTATTTTGTTACAAGGCTATTATAGCATATTTATTTATTTTATACAATATGTTATAATTTTTTTGTTCCTTCCTCTTGAAAGGAGGTGCAATATGTTTCGGAAGTTCATCTTAATACTAACTTTAATTTTTGTTGTATCTATCCAAATGGTTATTTACTTATTAATTGAAGATAGTGTTACAAGTTTATTGGCTAGATTCTTGTAAAAAATCAATGCTAAGGAGTTAGTAAAGTATGGCAGCTTGAAAACTCCTTTTTCTTTCCTTTAAAATCTATCCAGTATTATACTTAGTTGTTTAGCTATCTCAGAAACAGTGTGATATTCTTCATCAAACCAATCATATCTATGAAAATCTTGTTTATAACGAATATAATAATATCTTGTAGAATTTGGTATTCTAAGTGATAATGTAGCTATTCTTTTCCCTTTCTTCAAGTTAATGATATAATTATCTTCCTTCTCTTCAATTACTTCTAACTTTATATTTTTTTCTTCAAATTTTTCTTTTTTACTTTGAAATATTTTTAAAAGTTCTTTTTTTATTTCTAAATATTTTTCTTTTTCATCTATTACTATTTTTTCCTTTTTATCATCTTTAAATTCTATCATAATAAAATCTTCAAAATAGCCTCTTTCAAAAATGTATAACCTATTTCTTTTTTTACTCTTGTAAAATATTTTTGAAAAATAATCTATTCCAAGTTCTTCTTGTAAATCATTTAATTCACAAATAAAATTATAAATTTGTTCATCTAAATAATATTCAAACCTTTTTACATTCTTAAACTTTAAAATTTTTCTGTGGTAAACATTATAATCATATTTGTTATAATAATCGCTTCCTAATACTTTATAAAATGTCTTACAATATAAATACAATATTGAATCTTTATATTCCATTCTTTCTACTAAGATACTTCTAAAATCAACCATAACTTATCTCCATTTTTTATCAAAAATAACTTCTACTCTTACTCCCTCTTTTGATATAACTAAATTTCTAGTATCTTCACTTTCTTTTGAACAAAAATCATACTTAAAGTAGTTATAGTAAATTTTTGTTTTTTTTAAATATATTCCCTTATCTTCACCATCAATTTCAACAGTATAATAGATAGCATTTTCTTCTTTTAATTTTATTTTATTATCTTCTGTATATTCATATTTGAAATTATATTTTTCTAAGATTTCTTTTTCTTCTTCTGTTATATGAGAAAAAATAAGTTCTATCTTTCTCATAGGAAAATCAAAGTCATTTTCATCTTCTAAGTAAACATCATATCTAACTTCCATATTTTCACCTCATCTCCAATTTTTAAGAATTTATAAAATAATCTAATGATTTTTCTAGATTTTTTAATATATCTGTAACAGTGCTATTTTCTTCATCAAGCCACCAATAAGGCTCATCATCATTTAACCATAATATATTAAAGCAAGCATAATAATAAGGTGCAAAATGAGGTGTTGTTATTTCTAATTGTGCAACTCCCCTATCACTTTCAAAAGCTAAAATATAATAATTTTCTTCATCATTCATTATATCTACCATTATATCTACTTTTATATTATTTTCTTTTAGTTTCTCTTTTTTACTTTCAATCATTTTTATAACTTCTTTTTTTATTTCTAAAAATTTTTCTTGCTCTTTTACTTCCATATTTTCACTCTCTCAATCTGGATAATAAGGATATTTCTTTTTTACAATTTTATAAATTGCCTGATGAAACTTATCTTTTGCATTACCTATTTCATCATTGGCTTTATGAGTTTTTTCCATATCATTGACATCATAGAAATAATAATTAGTAAGCATACCTGCATAACTATGAAAATATTTGCTATTATAAGAATCTATTGCATCTAAGTCTTTTTCATTACATTCTTTTTCTTCTAAAACTAAATACACTCCCTTTAAAAATCTTTTCAAATTATTTATTACTTCATCTTCCTCAACTTGTTGATATTTTTCAAGAACTTTTATCAATTCTTCAGAGGATTTTTTTAGTTCAAGAAATTCTTCTTTTACATAATAATTTGTTTCTACTTTTATTATACTTTCTACCATGATTTAAACTCCTAGTTTGTAATTTTTTACTGCCAATAACTGAATTTCATCAAAGTATATTTCAGAATTTTTATAAAAATTCCCATATTTATCAATTTCTTTCATCTTTATTTTATTATTCTCTAAGTCAGTTATAATTCCAACCTTTGTTTCAAAAAAATCCTCATTATCTATAAAAATAAGAAATTTATTTTCTAAGCATTTTCTTAAAATTTGTATAATTTCTAAATCTTTTTCAAAATCAATTAAGTCATTGAAATTTTCTTTTGTA
>ERZ773233.1151-NODE-1151-length-15760-cov-22.391531_pt1 | contig 15760 bp, 19 predicted proteins | sample MGYA00580991_ERZ773233 | MGnify/ENA primary metagenome ERZ773233 (study PRJEB29015, sample SAMEA2738178) | human oral metagenome | biome: human oral; feature: human-associated habitat; material: saliva | place: China | collected 2161 ...
CAAGACGCTTCTCACTTCCTAGCCCCTTTGTTAAGCGAGATAGCTCTTGGTAAATATTTTGTTTGTAATCAATCATTGTCTCTCGCATCAAATCAACTCCTTATCTATTCAATTCAATAGTATAATTCTTAAAAACAGTTGTCAACTATTCCATTCGAAAGATGTTGATACTCATTTGTGGCAAAAAGGCCGGCATTCGCCAAAAAATAAAAAGAATACTTATCCTTAACATTTACTAATATTAATAGGTAAATCATGTAAAAAGAGACCTATCTCTGAAAAAATGAAATTTTTAACGAGCCGCAGTTTCTTTTGTGACATACTATCTATGTGCGACCATAAATTGTATCAAAATGATTTACTTAGGGCTCTCAACTGCCAACAATTTTCTAATGATTAATTTGAACATTCACAAAAATAGTCCACAACTACTTCTGTTGTCGCTATTATCTCAAAGCCTAAAACAAGAGACAAGAAGTAAACAGCATGCAAGACATACTCCCTGAACAGTTTGTCTTTACTTATATAGACACCAAAGGAAACGTCAATAAGCCTTTACACGTTGACTATCTCAACAATAAGATGAAGACTATCAGAAAGCGATACCCTGAACTTGCACATGCCACACCGCACAAGTTACGCCATACAGGAGCAACTTTAGCTAAAGAAGCCGGCATGAGTTTAGAAGCTATTTCCGAAGCTTTGACTCATAGCGATACAGGAACAACTCAGAATTATGTCAATACTTCTAATGTCGTTCCTATGGCAGTTGGTGAATTTGCCTTAAAATCACTAAAACAATAAGGTGAGTTTTGAGGTGACCTTTTCAAAAAAACACCCATAGGGCAAACCCTTGGGTGCTTTGAAATATTGATATTAAGCCGTTCTTAACGTTTTGAGAACTGACTAGCTTTACGTGCTTTCTTAAGACCTGGTTTGGAAAGTATGGGTTTCAGTTGGACTAAAAATAGTGTAATATCAATATTCTATAGTTTTCAACTGCCTTTTTATTTCAAAAAATTTGTATAAGTTTTATTGAATGAGGGAAATTTCAAGTAAACAACTTAGCTGTTATTACTCCCGAATAGAGTTTCCCACTGAGTAATTGATAATGGGAGTATGGGTTTGTTTTTCTTATAAAAATCTAATAGGTCATCATTAGTTATTCGAACCACATTGTCAATCTGATTTAGATTGATTATTTTAGGTGCATACAGATATACTATATACCCATCCTCAACATATCGGTTGAATTCTAAGGCATCAAGTTCTTTGGCTTTTTTCCCCTTTACTTGAAGTACCGCTTTTCTAGGGTTACAAACATCCCTAGAAATCATTTCACACTCGATCTTAATTGTAGTAGATTTATTTGCTATTGAATTAGATAGAACATAGTAGTTCTCTTCTATTTGCAAATAAGATATCACAAGTTCCTCTAAGTCAAAATCTGGTAGATTATCCAAAAGATTATCCTCATATGGAATAATCTTATAATATTTACTGTTTGATAATTGATTAAAAATTGTTTTCGAATACTCAATTATTGTTCTATCACGAATTCTTTCAACAGTACCACCTCGAGGCCTATTGAAGGACGATTTAATTTGACCAGGAACTTGCATTCCAAAATTATAAGCTTCAACTGGTAAGACTGCTCCAATATCCAATCGTTTATCACATACTACTTCAACAGGCGACTTAACTCTACAAATCCAGTATCTACCATCTAGATCTCTTGTCCAGAATAAGTCGTCTACTTTTGCATCCCTAAAAACGTTAATTGCTGGGTTAGCTCTTCCAGATAATTCTTTAACCCTTTGATAATACTCTTGAAAACTCTCACGATAGAGATCCTCACTCTGACCACTCCACCCAATAGCAACATACTGTTTTTTACTATTTAAACAGAAATCTACCAATTCCTGCCTAGAATCAGTCCCAGTCTTCAAGTGTAATCTCACTACATTATCCATAAATTTTACCTCATCAAAGGATATAATTACAGTGTAAGTATATCATAAATAACAACAAAATCTTGACTTTCCGAAAAATATGTCTTTTCTTGAAAGAAAGATTTCCGCTATAATAGACAATTTGAACTTTGTCTATTGCAATAGACATGATGTATCAATCCTGTAAAATATGTTTGATAAAATATAGTAAACTAAGGAGGTAGTAAATTGAAGAAAATTACTAGTCTCGTACTATTACTGATCACTACCGTAGCTTTAGTTGCTTGTTCTTCCAAATCACTTGATTCACTCGATGGTGAATATTACTGGATTTCAAGCGAACGAAATGAATTAGCCTTTACTATAAAGGAAGATAAAGGTGCTATAGAGCATGGTGAAGCTGATAGTTTTACAATCGATAAAGAAAACAATACATTCAACCTCTCAGGAATGACTGTCTCAGATTCAACTGTAAAATATCAATACAAAGATGGTATAATTACGGTCAACATATCAGGTGTAGAACGTGATTACTATCAAAAGGATAGTGAAGCCTTTAAGGAAGCAATAAAGAAATTTAACTACTAGTAACTTTTTTAAAACACCTACACAATCGTAGGTGTTTTTCTTAACCGTAACCTTAATTCTCTTGTAATTACACTCAACTACTATGCTTTGTACTTAGCAACATTTTTTTCAGATACAAAATACAAATTCCCTAAGGTACGAGTACATGCAACATAAAATTTAGATTTCGTGGAAGGCGCTAACTGCGATAGTGTGTTTTTCTTATAATGTATCAGTGTTGTATTATTTAAAACTACACAAACATTTTTTGACTCCGTCCCCTTGCTCTCTCCCCAATTCAGACTCGTACAATCATATTGTGATGACTTTTGATAAAATAATTTCTTAATAGTATTATCCCTCATCACAATATCTATTTCCTCTTGTTCTTCAATAAATCTTATTTCTCCTATACAATCCGAAGTATCAATAGAACGTATATTTATGCCCAATTTTTGTTCTATGAATTCACAAATCTTGGTCGGACATCGATAACTATTTGACAAACTAGTTTCATCAATATCGAAACCACTCTTCTCAAACTCTGAAAACCATCTATTTATATCAGAATGGATACCTTTTCCTTTATTACCAGACGAAGAGGTACTATAGGTTTTTTGATAAAAATCACCTAACAAATAAACTGTCGCATTCAATTTAGATAAACTCAACATCCAGTCAAAATCGTATGATTCAAAATCTTGACACTCATCAATAAATATATGATCAAAAAATTTATCGATCCTTTCTAAATAGGTATGATCTATCTTTATCTCTTTATTGTTGTAAATTAGTAAGCCTTCTAACAAAGCACGAGAAAGCTGACTGTGAATAATCCTACCTGTTGAATCGATCGAGTTTTTATCAAATTTATTCTTTTTTTCATAGTTAAAATTTATTCCTTTAGGACGAGCATTTAGATATGGAACAAGACAGAATCCATACAAAAATTCAAAAACTCCAAAAATATGAGTATTTTCTGGAACTTTTCCAAATTTTTCTATCAGTCTCTGTTCTAATACCTTTTGATTATTCTCTGTGTAAGTAATAATGAGATTTTTATTTGATGGCTCTATTTTATCAATGATTAATCTGGTCTTACCACTTCCAGCAACAGCATGTATTAATTGTTTAGCACCCAATGAATAGCCTCCGTGATATAATCTGGAACATTGAAATCTTGCAAGCCGTCTGATAATTCTAGCTTTTCCAATAACCTTAATGCAAACTCTGCTTTTTCATTAAGCATAAATCTCAAAATATCACTTGATCTGGTTAGATTTGCATTATCAATTAAAGTCTGATTATTGTTGTATACACATACTTCAAAAGTATAATTGTCATCATCAGAATCAGAAAAAACTTTTATATTACCAAAGCCATTGTATTCAGAGTACCTCTCAACAATATTTGTAGAATAATCCTTATCATTATCCGTTATTATTGCGACATTTTTATTTTTGAATTTTTTAGCAATATCTAAATATCTTTTAAAACTCAAGCCATCTACAGAAATAATAGTGACATTCAATAATTCTGGTCTTTTTCCATGAATTATATGAAAGAATTTTTCCATCAAAATATACTCTGCATTTCCTTCAACCAAAATAACTCTATCACTCAATGAAAAATTCAATAGATTTTGGTTAGTCGATTTTTTAAAAAATCGGATTGTATTTTCTTCCAGGTCAGATATTTTAGAAATTGAAGCATTTTTTAAAAGCACTAAATTATCGACACCTAGCCTCGAGGCAATCATATTCGAGTGAGTCCCTATGAAGACTTGCACACCTGTAGCAAGATTTAAGATTTCAATAAGTTTAAGCATATTTACATAACTAAGATGATTTTCGGGTTCTTCAATCAACAATATCTTTACACTCTCATTTAGATTGGAATAGGAATTTTCTACACCAAGTAGTACTTTTTCTCCCTGTCCAAGATTCCTTATATCAACTCCATTTTTTATTGCAGAAATAGAGTTACGAAATGATCTTTCGGAGTCTTCAAAGTGAAGGGTATATTCCGAACCTCCATCTTTTATAAGACTATCATTTTTTAAACTACTAAGCAGTTCCATTGAAGATTCTCGATATTTATGATTCACCTTAGCTCTATCTTCTACTGATATCTTTTCTAGATAGATTTCATCTATCCTTTTTTGAATTTCCTGATTTGTATCGATTTGGCTAGTATTTATTATGCTATACAAAAATTTAAATGGCCTTGTATATGATGTGTAACTTTTACCATTAAATGACAAAAATTCAACTTTATAGAATTCAAACGGGAACACTTTCCAATCACTACTAATAAGGGCATTTTCAATTTCTTTAGAATAATCTTTATTTGGTGTTATTTTCAATGAAACACCAAAAGACTTCGTTTCTTTGGAATTATGCGTTCCTTCAAGATTAAAGTTACTTGATATCTCCTCAACCGACTCATTAAAATATATCTCTACAAATAGTTCTGGTAACTTATTAATATCTTTTTGCGTCAGAAAAGATGATATTACATCCGTGTTGAATAAACTAGCAAGACTTGTCTTTTCTATCTGGATATGACTCCCACTTAATACTAGACTAATTGCATAAAGTATTGTTGATTTCCCCGATCCATTTTCACCTATGAGTATATTCTTATCACTATTACACTCAAACTCAATACTTTGGAATCCTTTAAAATTCTTTAAAATCACTTTTGATATCATTTATGTCACCTGAATACTCTATAAATTTCGTAATTTGCTTTTGAATTCTTCTTTAGTTACAGAATCATTAAAAAATGGCAGACCAACTATACGGTATCGATCATCATCAATCAATGTTCGTGCTTCAGCCCTCTCAGTAATCTGACGTAGAAATTCTTGTTTCCATCCTTCTTTACTATTTTTGAAAGTATTATCTGCATCTAAAAACTGGCTACCTTTTGGTTCTATAAAAATCTGCCAAGAAACATTTCCCATTTTTTTATCGTTCGCAAACATCAAAAAGTCAGGTTCAAAAGCTTGACCTTTATCAAAACTATAAATTCTAACAGCTTTTTCATTCCTGAGAAGATAAATATCAGTCCATTTTTCTTCTAGCTCTGACATGAGATCTTTTATTAATCTAACAAGTAATTTTTCCTCACTTGTTCCAAAATTGTCATCATAAGCATACCAGTCCAGACTATCAAGATTTTCAAAATAGTTTGTTTCTTGTGGATCTTTTTGTGACTTCCCAAACTCAGCTTTTCTATGTCCATCAATGGTGTATTTTCTAAGAATACTGTCCTCAAAGATATCTTTAAAATGACACTTTGTATTTATGCAAATTATAAAAGGACATCTTTAGTGTGTTGATGTCCTTATTATAACATATTTGATTATTAGCCCGTTATAACAGTGATAACTAGTCCTCCAAAGGCATAAAGTGACCAACAATTTTCCCAACGACTCGTGGGTTCTCATCAAATGGAGCAAATTTGTCAGGATAATCCTTGTTGATTGACACTAAGCGGAGCCCATCTTCTTCACAGTAAACCTTCTTAATGTAGGTCTGTGAATTCCAGACGACAGCGTAAACTGCTCCATCATAATCAAAGCCTGTTTCTCTGATAAGAGCTACTTCCCCGTTTTGATAAGTTGGTTCCATTGAATCTCCATCAACCCAAGATGCAAAATCATGAGGTAACTCTTCATTGTAGTAAACAATATCGTAGACCAAATCTCCATAAATGGATGCACCAATACCAGCAGAGAGTTTTTCATAAACATAGTATTCTGAACGTTTTTCAACAATGCTGACAACCTTTTGTGACGATATCAGATCACGAATATAGGTAATGACTTTCTCTTGGTTTGGCTCAGTCAGTTGCTTATAAAGGGACGAGATTAAATCTTCACTCAAATAGCCAGCTGGGACCTTTAATACATTTTCTAACTTTGCAATATTGGCTTTCGTAGGTTTTGACAAACCTTTTTCCCATTTGAAGTAAGCTTGTTTTGACACTCCGATAAGCTCCGCTAGCTCTTGTTGATTTAAGCCTAGTTCTTCTCGTTTTTGTTTTAATTTATCAGATTGATACATAACTATCTCTTTTCTAATAAGAGTATTGTTTGAGCTCGTAATTTCGCTTGATTTGCTGTCAGCTTATCCGTACGCCAGGCGTATCCTACTGACTGCCCAAAGTCATACTCTAGCCATGCTTCAATATCATCTTCTTGATCCAACTTCTGACGAAAGCTATTTTCTAGCAACTCAGAGAATTCTGTACTTGCCACAAAATAACACACTCTCAGTCGATTTTGAATTTTAGTAAGAACGTTACCTTCTACCGCACGGTACTCATCTTCAATCTCGGTATGAACTTTTTCAAAAAGATTGAGAACACCCTTGCTTTGATCAGATTGATATTGGTAAATAGCTTCTCTAATATCTTGATTATCACGCTTCAATCGATAACGGAACAAGTCTTGTAATCGAAATTTCAAGGCATCTGCTGATACAGATAGTTCCCTCATCACTTGCTTAAAACTATCCAAACGATAATATATTTTTGACAGCAAGACAATATCAGGCATAAGAATATAAGCCGAGAAAAGATTCGCTTCATTCTCGTCAACTGTGTCCTTATTACTACTCATCTCTGTAAATTGATTCCCAGAATGTCCCAAGATATAGTGACCTAGTTCATGACATTTGGTGAAGTTCTGTTTTACTATCGGATTCTGACTATCGTAAGAAATTGAAATACCATCCTTATCAATCATAGTAAGTCCTTCAATTTTCCTATTGGTAAAATGATGCTCCATGACTTTGATATTAAACTTCTGAATACAGTCATCAAAATAGTAATGAAAGTGATAATTCAAAGGCGAAACTTGATTATCCTTCATAAATTGATATAGTTGTTCTCTTGCAATTTGGGTTACTCTTCTATAAGCATATCTCATAGTACACCTCCTCACAACTCTATTAGTCAACTATTTGGTTGACTAGAATTATATAAAAAAAGTGGAAAATTGTCCACCAAAAGTTATTTTATAAACTAACAACACTATCTAGAAATCAAATTGAAGCCCTATCATTAACACGTTTCCTATAAAATAAATTCCATCTAGGAGGAAAAATTAATAGACTTTATTGCTCTTGCTTTTACTACTCTCACCTTGGTTTATTGCTCAAGCAAACCTAGCATAACTAATGATACTCATACTTTTTATATTTCAGTATTCGTCAATCCAACTGTAAAATATGAATACTTCAAAAAGTATAGTGAGACCTACAAAAAAGAACTTATAAAGTTTAATATGGCAGAAGAAGAATAGAAAAAGTCCCAGGGGGAATTTTCTGAGCACTTTGTTGTTGATTTGCTAAACTATAATTATCTATTTATTGGAATATCTGCTTGAAAAACAAGTTCTTTGTATTTAATTTCATATTTCCCACCCCTATAGATAGCGTACCAAATGAGTCCTCCTGACATTAAAATTAACAAGTTGCCCTGAGGTGTTTTAACCATATCCATGATTTTTTTCATTTTATTTCCTCACTTTACATATTTACCAGCAATAACTCCCAATGAAAACATTCCTGTGCCACAAAGAAAAATTCTTAAAACTTTTGAAAATGCAAATTTTTTTTGAGAAACTTTATCTTCTTCAATTTGAGTTTCATTACTCTCACTAGAACTTACGGAATTTAGGTCCGATTTAACCTGCTGTTTGTTTGCAGTTTTTCCTCTATTGAGATTACCATTTTCATCAATGTAACATACCATTATTTTTTTCCCCTTACACGAATTTAAGCAATTTAAACTATCAACATCTATGCTCAAATTTTTATCGTTGGTTATAAGTAATTGTCGGTATCGAGGTTTAGTTTTTGTAATTCTAGCTAGTAATTCTGAATCTGCAAAAGCTTTCTGTATCTCCTCAGTATTAAAGGTATCTCCTTCAATGATAAATATTTCCTGAAATTGCTTCATAATTGATAATACAATTTTCGCTTTATTATGTTTTTCTTCAATCGTCGACATATAGTGTTTTATGATTTCTAAGCACACTTCTCTAGTAATGGTTATTCGTTTATTCATTTTGATAAATTTATCACGATTACATTCAATGAATCCTTTGAATTCTTTAGTAAACATGACTGACGATGTATCAATGTAGATGATGTCATTATTGTTTAGTAAGTATTCAATATAAGTATCAAATTCCATATTTTTCACCTCAGTTCTTTTATAGAATATATTATAAAAAATGAGAATAAAAAATTCCTCCACAATTTGTGAAGAAAACTATATGTTGTGTTTTTGAATGTATTTCAAATAGTGGTATGCAAACATATTACCGAGTAAAGCAAAATCCAACATCAACTGAACTCCAAACTGTTCGTTTTGAAGACTATCTGCACAATGATTTGTTAAATTGAAAACATATGTCAACGCATAATAGTATTCAAAATAATCCCTTGTACTATTTTCCTCTCTTAAACGAACTAGCAATTCAAAGATAGAATTATTTAGTTCTTCATTACTCCCCTGCTTTTTTAATAGCTCAGGGGTTGATTTTTTTATGAAATCTTTTGAATTTAGTTTATCTTTAAGAAATAGTTCTACTTCCCCAAAAATAGGATCAATATGGTTCGAGATCCCAATATAAAAAAATATATTAAGGACATTAACTAGTAGCAAAGGGTCATCATACTGTTCGTAAAGCATTTGATATTTGTCTAAGCAAATATTTATTTTTTCAATTGGATTCATATATTCGGTAGCGAATATTGATTCATGAATGCTATAAACTTCTTGATAACCAGCAGGGAAACTATCTGATAAAAAATTTACCTTAGGAATTAATGTAAAAAATTCCTCTGCTGTTCCACTAATATCTTCTTTTATTTTTTCAAAAAAATTTGATAATCTCCCCTGATCTGGAAGTTCCTGATTCACTAAAGCATCTAACGAAATTTGGAAATGATCTGAAATTTTTTCTAAAGTTTCTTGGTCTGGTTCCCGTACCCCTTTTTCATAGTTAGATATGGCATTACCTTTGCTATAATGTAATATTTCAGCAAGTTCATCTTGCGTATACCCAAAAAATTTCCTTAACTTTTTGATATTTTCTCCCAAAATATTTGATTTATTGTCCATATTACTTCCTTTGTAGCTTTATCATTTACTCTTATCAAATAATTTCTTCCGTTCTTTCATGAACTCAATCAACTCATCACGAAAGATCATCTTTTCTTCATCTGTTAATCCATCGGAAGTCATACGGAACAATACTTCAACATTTGATAAATCAATGTCGTCTTTTTGTCCCTCTAATAGGTAATCCATAGTTACACCGTAAAATTTAGCAATTTTAGATAACTTTTCTGGCGTAGGGGTAACCTTTCCATTTTCCCAGCGAGCATAACTCTGTTGAGTAACCTCTAGAGAGTCTGCTACTTTGGATTGAGTTAAATTCTTTTGTTGACGTAATTCTTTTAAGCGATATGGTAATGTCATTTTCGGTTCCTCAAAAATTTTTAAGTTTTGACAAAAAACTCTTGACATTACATCACTGTTGATGTAAACTCTAAGTACATCATCGGTGATGTAATTGGTTCCAAAAAAATTTAGTTCTTCTTTTGGAATTACTAATGTTCATTGCAAATTAAATAAAAAGTGCGTCTGACAACCAGAGGACTGACTATCAAACTACACTAAACTTCGTACCTTTATTGTAATTGTTTTGATAAGTAAAGTCAAGTCCGTTGATGGTTGAAGTGAAGATAAAAACAAGTATTTTGTGGGCTTCCACGCATTTCGGACATTAGCACTTTTGCCGAATAGTAAAGTGAACTGGTTGCGCAAGATTGCGTAAGAGAATCCCTTGGGTATGATAAGGACTCCCTAAAGAGATTGGCCGGGTAAGCGATGGTAATTCACGCAAAGCACCTTGCTAAACGTTGCCACCGTGGAAAGAGAGATCTTTCCAACCAAATAACTTTTCTTTACTGCTGTCTATCTTTTGAGATAGACTTACCCTCAAGCTACTAAGTTTTCCTTATGTCTTAGTAGCTTTTTTACGCTTACAATAAAGGAGAAATTATGACTAATTTTTTTCGCATTACAATGTAAACGCCTCTATGATAACTATGAATTCACCTATGGCATGTTTAGCTACTCGCCTAAACTACAAGCTAAACTCTATGCACAAGCCCTTCTTGACCTCGATCATTTAGTTCAAGAAGCTCGCAGAAACAGTTATCCTAGCGGTGATATTCAATTCTATAGTCGACAGTTTAAACGTAAACTGTTTACTCACTACCACTCAAGAGTGAAGCAACTAGCTTAACTCTTTTTCTTTTACTTAAATTCAGAAAGGAAAAACCTATGATTCCAGAAACACTTGTTATGAAACCAGATTTTATCGGGCCTGCTTACTACGAAAAATTAGGAAATGCCCCTCGTTTTATTTTTGGAAAAGAAGGTAAATACCAACGCCATATTCTTAATAGCGAAAAGCACGGTGCTTTTCACGTTATTACCCCTGCTTCGACAACGGTCTTCCCAGAAGATGCTCTCGTAGAAGCCGTCAACCCAATCTTTCTCTCAGACATGGCTCTAAACGGGAACTCAGTTGCCCCAGCTCTCAATGTCTTTGCGGAAAAATTAGTCCTTAAAAAATAAGAAAGTAAAGGAGAAATAAACATGGCTAAAATTGGATTAAACTACGGAGAAAAACTGCAGATCGCAGACAAGACCTATCGTGTCATTACAGATGGTCTCAACGTACCTGAAGTGCTTGGAAAGCTATCTTTCCGTGGGATTGAAGGGCCTGATATTATCTTTGAAGAAGACCGCACCCAACGCAACCCCGACGGCTCATTTGTCCAAGTCAACACAGGAGAAATCCGAGGGATTGTTGTGGCAATTCACTCTGCTGTCCAACATGAAACCCTCTTCTTCACCATTGCGGATATGGCACAGTCTGAAATTGAAGACTTAGGGATTAAATACCGAGAAGAGGTTGAACTAGAAGATATTGTGATCACCCATACTCACGTAAACCGCAATGATATTTACAAGCTCTTTGCTTCTAAAATCAAGAAAAAGAATGGAGAGGCACCTCTTAAGGAAAACAAACCTCTAGACAACAAGAAAGAAAACTAGGAGGTGATGCACTATGAAGCTCTTTACCTATCGTGGGATAAGAGTTAGAGCCTTTTATCGTCATATTCGGGGAATCACCTGGTTTATCTGGTGGTTCCCTTCTTTGTTAGCTATTGGAAATTATTGCTATGTCAACCTAGAAGAATTTGCGGAGGAACAGGACCTTAAAATGGCGACGCTTCGAAAGATCATCTACCTCTTACAAGAACAAGGCATTGTTTTTGAACGGACGGAATCTGCCATTCTAGTCGCCCCTTTTCAAGAAGAACTTCTTCTTGAAATTCTTATCCACTTTGAGGAGGGGGGACGCAAGTCTTATCCAAAAGCCGTTGAAGCGACACTTGGTCATCATGGGCTAGGACAAGGGCAAGGGCAAGCCTGACCTGCGGTCAGGCGCAGACCGTAGCCCGAAGTTCCTAGGCCATGATAAGACTTCAACCCCCGTTTCTAATTCCGAGAAACCATTTGAAATGAAAAAGAATGCTGATAAATCAACATTCTTTTTGTAATGTATTTTATGAATTTCCAATCCTTTGACTGTTTGGCTACCAAAAAGCTACCAAAATAGACCAATCCCTTAAAGTATAGTATACACAACACCTTTCAATTAGTTATCCTAGTCTTCTCCAATCATCATCAATCGAAAATGATGAGAATTGCCATGGTTCTGAAACTTCAAAAATTTTATATTCTTTGTAATCATCTTTTGAATCCCAATAAGAAATTCTTACTTCATCAAATTCCAAATTATTTAAGTCACTTTGAGTTATAGTAAAGCAAAGATTAAATCTCTTTATACTATTACTTTCAATTAAAAATGAATATGCACCATCGTCCCCGTAATATTCCTTTTCCTTACCCTTTGAAAAATATGTCATTTGTTTTGTTTTACCTATGAAACTATTTTTATTATATAAAGCCAAATTCATATTTCTAATAATTTGACTTTTACCTTTTGTATTATGAATTTCAACCCATAGCGGAACATTGAATACTATTTCCCCTCTCTCGTCATAAAACCCCCATGGTTCACCACTCAAACTGTCATAAACCGACTTTATATATATATTAACATTCCCTTTATTTAATTGATATTCACTTATTTTGAAATGAACCAAACTTGTTATCGTAGCAGATATTATAGAAATAAGAGCTCCTATAAATGCTTGATTTGTAAACAAATATTTCATTAAATCACCTTTGATTTTCCGTCATAATAAATTTTTTGCACAATGTTATTATTTACTGATTCTAGTTCTTCGCTAGTAATATCATTTACATCAATATCAAGTTTATCTAGATTACCAAAGTTCTTTTCTAAATCTAACAATAAATTTATCAAATTTAATTTTAAGTTGCTTACCACATGTTCCAGAGTAGATTTGTTTATAACTTGTTCTAACTGAACACACTGTATCCTAGAATTGCTAGCAGTTAAAACCATCGGTGCAAATTCAATTAGGTCATAAACACTTTCCATAGACATATTTCCTTCAATTGTTCCTATACCATCAGTAATATATCTTGTTCTTAAAATACTTTTTACCTCTTCTGTAAAAAATGTTTCTGAAAGTGGAGCAGAACTAATTTGAAAATTTCCATTAAGCCCTGAATATCTTATAGTATAAGATATATTTTTTCGATATTCTGGGATTATATCATCTTGAGTATACCCTCTTATCTCATTATCAATCCAGTTCTGTAATTGAAGATTATTTAATGAGAACGTGATTACTTTTAGCCTTAGCAGAGCATTCTCTAAACTAATATTATTTTCAACTATATCTTTAATCAACTGACTTCTTGGCATTTTCCTCTCCTTCTGTAAACAATCATTTTTTGTTTGAAAGTCTATCTGATTTAAAAAAATATATACAATTATACAAAAGTAGAAACTATATAAAAAATTAATAAACTCTGGATACTCCCTTAGTTTTATTACAATAGGCAATAATGTTTGAAGTACTTTTTCATTATCAGAAATTATACTATCCAGGTTCGGAAAAAAGGTCTCTCTAATATTTTGAATAATGTCTATCGCCCTCGCATTAGATAAAAATAATAGCACCAACAAAAATTTATTATTATTTATAAAATCAAAAAAAATAGAGTTATAAACTTTAAACTGAATAGCTTTAAATAATGTATAATCAAGATGATTGATAGATTCCGAATCTTTTTTTTGAATTTTATGTTTTTTAAAATATCTATAAAATAAGGAAAAAAATACTATAACTGACTCCCAAAAAATAACTTTTGGGTAGTTCCAATGCGTTATATAATAAATAACACAATCAATTATTCTCTTTGCAAAAACGACACCAAGGAACCCATTTATTGGTCTGAGAATTCTGTTAGATATATCATGCATATCACTTATTCCTTAAATATTCCTTTATCAAGGTATAAATTTCTTTTTTCTCTTTTTCTGTTAGTTCATGTTCCCTCAATAAACTAACAATCTCCTCAAGTCCATCATCTCGTCCTTTTAGTAATTCAAAAGAAGTATTAAAGATTTTAGCTAGTTTCTCTACTGTTTCATCTTTTGGATTTCTTCCTCCGTTTTCCCACCTAGCATACTGGGCTTGAGCCACACCTAACTTTTCAGCAACTTCTATTTGAGTAAGTCCTGCATCTAGACGGGCTTTTTTTATATTGTCTTTTAGCATTTTAAGATTCCTTTCGCTTTTCTATTGACTTATAACCAAAAAGGATGTATTATGTCAATATAACCAAATTGGTTATATTGAAGCAAAGCATACAAAATAGGCAATACTAGTTAGCTTATGAATATGCAAAAATACCCCAGAAAGCTCTGCAAAGCGTTCTGAGGCTTTCGTTTAAAACCAACACAATTATACCAAAATGGTAATACAAAGTCCATAAGAAGAGAAATATGGCTAGATTGAGAATACTATGACAACTACACATTACACAATAAAAGATAATAATATTAGCAATACTCATTCATTCTATTCACCTAGTTTAGGAACATCTATTCTAGTAAATGATGATGTATTTAATGACATTCGAAACGAAGAAATTGAGCTCCGAGCTCTTGAGTTGCTCTCGAGTTTTCTAGACAAGTATTTTAGTTAGTTTATAAACCAGTGAATTGGGGATTGGGAGACAAGTGCAAGGGCGCAAGCCGAAGGCAAAGCGCCCGAGACACGAAGTTCTCCCAATCTCCCACTTAAAAGGTGGCGTTTCTAACAGCCAGCAAAAAGATACACTTAAGACAACGTCCTAAGTAACGAGTCATCGGCAAAACTCAATATTATCAACGACTTTCGCATATTTCAGACATAGAAAGAAGGCGTTACAGCTGAAAAATACTATTCAATCTCTACGAAAATATCAAAGTAAAGTAGATTTATCAAAACTAGAAAAATCAGTTTATATCAGCATTGATAGATTAACAGTAATCTTTGATAGTGACAATCAGTCACTTAGACGAATATTTCGTGAATTAAGAAAATCAATTAACAGTAATATTAAAGAATTTCACATACAAGAAAATCTAGGAGAAGGCTATTTTACCCTTTATAAAATGATTGATGAAGATAGTATCAATCTTATTTTCTTTCAACTAACGACTTATGGTGGCTACGAGGTCATACGATTAGACTTCAACCCAAACTCTCTGAAAGAATTTGAGGCTCTACAAGTGTGGAGACAGATTATGAACTACGCTCGATTAAATCGATTAGAAATTAGACTATCACGGTTAGATCTTGCTTTTGATATCTTTAACAGACCAGAAATAATCTTTTTACAACATATCAAAGGTGGAGTTAGCCATAAAATATTCTATGGTAGAGGAGGAAACATAGAAAGTAAGTATTGGGGTGCCAGTGGTAGCAACGTTCAAGTACGTTTATACGATAAGAATATCGAGGTATTAAGTCATAAAAGAGTTGATAAATTAAATATAAAGAGTAAGCCTTTTTGGTGGCGGTTAGAATTCCAACTTCGAACAAAGGCTATAAACAAAGAAACCATTTCAGAGATTTCTAAACGATTGGAGAATTTCAGCTTTTTTAGTCTTTCAAGTGTTCCAGATGATAGCAAAGCATTTGCTTATATCT
>ERZ773233.1155-NODE-1155-length-15721-cov-22.962530_pt1 | contig 15721 bp, 12 predicted proteins | sample MGYA00580991_ERZ773233 | MGnify/ENA primary metagenome ERZ773233 (study PRJEB29015, sample SAMEA2738178) | human oral metagenome | biome: human oral; feature: human-associated habitat; material: saliva | place: China | collected 2161 ...
TGCACTACTACATCTACACCACCGGCAAAGTTGAGGAATACAAAGCACTTTGTAGCGGCGATGAATCTACTGCTGTTAGTCCAGTAAATTACGCAACCAGAAACCACGCTAGAGGTGGTTGGACTGACCCGGTTACAGTGAAATTCACAAAAGCTTTCCGCAGAGACGACTTTAAAGACACGGTAGTAATACAAGTTGATTTCGAACGTGAAGCTTACACCGTATATAGCGGTAACGGAGCGACTGAATATTTTCCAAAGCAGTCACGCTGGGCAGGCGTAAAGCTTGAATACAACGGAACACAATGGATCGTTAAAGAGGCTGTTAATCATGAACGTTAAACAATTAGCATGTTTGCTAATTCCAATAATTACTCTATCTACTTCTGCACCACCAGATACAGCCGGAGATAGTGATGATGCTGGTAAGTCTTTTATTATAAGTGCGCATGAAGAAAGCTCTGCTCCTGGTGGTTTTTCGTCTGTGGCTGAGCCGGCCGGGCCTGTGAACCCTGAAGCAGCTAAACGAGCCGCTGAAAAGTACCACTTCCACTGCGTCACAATGCCGAAATTAGTTGCCTTCTTTGATAAAACCGAGATAGTCACCCCCCAGGAATGCACTGCCCAAGTCAACACCGGTGCTCCCTTGGCTGCCGGGCCTACCACGGTCAGTAACGAACAAGTCGCCCGCCTTATCCCACACGGATCCGGCATCAACCGCTACCCCAGTGGAGAAATCTTCGTTATCTTCAAACAACCCATGATGGTGTGGACCAGCCCCAACAAACAAACCTTCAACATCACCCTACTGGGAACAGCCATTGAGGTTGAAGCCACGCCTACCTCTTTTAACTGGGACTGGGGAGACGGACAGTCTTTTGACACCACTGACCCGGGCACGCCTTACCCTAACTACACGGTTAGTCACGCCTATGAGGTAACCGGCAACGGGTATGTGATTAGGTTGCGTACTTCCTGGTCGGCTAGGTGGCGTATAGCCGGCCAAACCCAATGGCACCAAGTCAACGGCACAGTAACCACCACCGAAACCTCCACACCGTTCAACCTATACATCGCTGACTCCTACGGCACCACACCATAAGAGACTCTCAGGGCACTACTTCAAATTAGATGAATCAACGTAGATGAATCATGGGGAAACACAATGAGGACACCACCAACTAAACGCCAGCTTCAGGCGGCGTTGGCTTTAACCCTGCTTGCTTGTTCAGGGCTGACCGGGTGCAGTGACAGCCAAGAACAAGGCGCTACAAATGCCGGTACTAGCAAGGCCGCCGTCGCCAGCACGCACACCAAGACACCAACCGCAACAGCCAAGGCTACTGGTGCATCTACTTTAACTGGCGCGCCCACAGCCACCGCTAGCCCAACCATCACTATGACCCCAGAACTAGAGGCTTCAAAGAAACGGGCTCTAGCCACACCGCCGCCACCCAAACCAGAGCTGATCACGGTCAACAGCGACGACGGCGCCATAGCCACCGCTAAGTACTGGGTGCAGCTTTATGGGTATATCTACACAACTGGTCGCACAGCTGAATATGAGGCTTTATGTCCTTCCGAGTCAGTCACATGCGTTAACCCGGTAAAACATGCCAAAGAAAACCATGCTGCTGGCGGCTGGATGGACCCCGTACAAAGACGGTTCATTAAAGCTTTCAGACGTGATGATTTCCCAAACTCAATGGTGATTCAGGTTAACTACGAATACGACGCTTTCAATCAATACCACGAAGACGGCACAGTGAAACATTTTGACAGTGGATATCGATGGGCTGCTGTTGAACTCCGTTATGTAGATGGGCAGTGGACAGTAGTTAGGCACAAAGATGAACCGTTTAATTAGTTACTGCAGCATACTGTTGACACCCATTCTTGTGGTTATCGGTAGCACAGCTGCTGCAAATGTGAATTATTGGGACGATAGAGATGGAAGTAGCTGGGTAATTCATGGACGTGAGAACGGCTCTACGCCTGGTGGTTTTTCGTCTGTGGCTGAGCCGGCCGGGCCGGTGGACCCTGAAGCCGCTAAACGAGCTGCTGAAAAGTACCACTTCCACTGCGTCACAATGCCGAAATTAGTTGCCTTCTTTGATAAAACCGAGATAGTCACCCCCCAGGAATGCACTGCCCAAGCCAACACTGGTGCTCCTTTGGCTGCCGGGCCTACCACGGTCAGTAACGAACAAGTAGCCCGCCTTATCCCACACGGCTCTGGTATAAACCGCTACCCCAGCGGAGAAATATTCGTTATCTTCAAACAACCCATGATGGTGTGGACCAGCCCCAACAAACAAACTTTCAACATAACTTTGTTGGGAACAGCCATTGAGGTTGAGGCGACACCCGTGTCTTTTAACTGGGACTGGGGAGACGGCCAAAGCTTTGAAACTACTGATCCGGGCACGCCCTACCCTAACTACACTGTCAGCCACGCTTATGAGGTAACCGGTAACGGTTACGTAATCAAACTGCGTACTTCCTGGAAGGCTAGGTGGCGTATAGCCGGCCAATCCCAATGGCACCAAGTCAACGGCACAGTAACCACCACCGAAACCTCAAGCCCGTTCAACCTATACATCGCTGACTCTTACGGCACCACACCATAATTTTTGCCTAGCTATCTGGCTGTAAAAGAGAGCTTTAAGCTAGGTAAATTTAAGCTACGGCGACGGTGGTGCCAAGCCCTACCTACATAAAATTTCAGGTGCCATAGTTAGGTGGGGCCGCACCGCCGTCGTCGTTACCCTAAAAACCCACAGGGCAAGAAACTGCCCCTAAAGAGACTACCCCTAGAATCTGGCACTAGGGTCAGGCAAGTAAGGGTAGTTAGGACAGGGAAGGGTCTTACAGATACGGGGTTTTCGTCCGTTGCCTATAAAACCCCATGAAAAAATTATAGGGAAGGGACGATTTTGCCTGTATTTGCCTGCAAAGAGCCAAGCTCAGCTGCCAAAGCCCTATCCGCACCCACACTTATCGCTTTGGCGCTTATGGCTGGTGTGGCACCACTATCTACTGACCTATACCTGCCGGCAATGCCAGCCATGGTTAAGGATCTGGCTGCCCAGTCATCTACTGTGCAACTGACCTTGACCACGTTCCTAATTGGTTCAGGGCTTGGACAGGTGTTTTTTGGTCCGCTCTCTGACCGCATTGGTCGTCTTAAACCACTACTAGCGGGACTAACGCTGTATGTTGTGGCATGTTTGATAGCAGTTTTCTCCCCGAATATTGAAGTGCTGATTGGTGCCCGTCTTCTTATGGGGTTGGCAGGTAGCGCCGGCATGGTGCTTAGCCGCGCAATCGTACTAGACAGTGCCCAGTCCAAGCAGGCGGCTGGTGCCCTAAACATAATGATGACTATTACTGGTTTAGCCCCAGTTGTTGCCCCATTGCTGGGAGGGGTACTTGCTGACCCTATTGGTTGGCGCGGAATCATGGCGGTTATGGCTGCCACGGGCATCTGCACCATCATTATGACGCTGTTATTTGTGCGTGAATCACTGCCACGTCAGGTGCGTGAAAGTCGTCGGGCGGCTGGAGACAAGGGCGGTTTTAAAGCTTTAACAAACCTGCGTTATATCGGTTTTGGCGCCACCATGGTATGCACCGCCGGAGTGCTATTTGCCTACATTGCTGCCTCACCTTTTGTATACCAAAACATGATGGGTATGAGCGCAACTGGTTACGCCATTGCCTTCGCTATCAACGCTATTGGCATGGTTTCTTGCACTGCGCTTTCAGGTAAACTCGCCAAACGCTACAGCCTGGAAAAACTAATTGCTTTAGGTCTGGCCATCAATGTTTCAGCCGTGGCGGGTATTGGCCTAATAACCGTTAGCGGCGCTGATATTCGTTTGATGGCGATTTGTTTCTTCTTCATCGTTGCCTCGCTGGGCCTCATTTTTGGCAACTCCACCGCCCTGGCCCTATCTGCAGTTGACCGCGCCGCCGTGGGCACTGCTTCAGCCATGATTGGTACGAGCCAGTTTGCACTAGGCGGCATCGCCACTGCCACAGCCGGCTTGAGTGGCGAAAACTCTACGGTTGCGCTTGCCATCGTCAGCGCAGTTTCGGTTGCGTGTGCTTTGAGTGCTTTCCTTGTGGCCTGCAAGGCGCCGGTGAAGGTACACCGCATCGGCTAGTGACTGATTAATTTTGTGGCGGGTGGCTAGTGAGCTGTCCGCCACAAGTGTTTTAGGGGACAACTGTGGCCCTGGCTTAGAATGTGGACATGCAAGCTTTTAACGTTTTAGTTCCGGCCCATGTCGATAGCCAGGGTAAGCACGTGCCAGCCTTGGAACTAAGCGAATTTGTTTTAGAAGATGCCGCTGCAGTTAGTGAGATTTGTGCCGACGCCGCGATCGCTAAATGGACTACGGTGCCCAGCCCCTACACGCTTGCAGATGCTCAGTATTTTATTAACGAAGTAGCTCAAGCCGGCTGGAGCCAGGATTTGCGTGCAACTTGGGCGGTGAGGTTGGACGGCCAGCTGATGGGCTGCGTTTCGCTTGAGTTTGCTAGCGCTGCAATTGGTTACTGGTTTGCGCCCCAGGTGCGCGGCAGTGGGGTTGCTCGGGCGGCTGTGGCGGCAGTAATTCGTACAGCTTTTACCAGTTTTGATATGCCCGCCCTGCATTGGGCAGCTGAAATTCACGACGGCGTACCTAACTGGCCTTCGTGGCGTTTGGCCTGGTCACTTGGTTTCAAGCGGGAAGGCTTGGTGCGTTTGCAGGGGCAAAATAAGGGTGAGTATTGCGACCAGTGGGTGGGCACGTTACTAGCGGGTGATCCGCTAGAGCCGGTTGCTCCCTGGGATGGACCGGTGGGGGAGCATCACGCAGGTTTGAATACCCCTTTAGTGGCTCACGACGGCGTCGGTGAACGTGAGGGTGATGACCCGGAGGCTTTGGTACGCCGCTTCCACCATGTTTATGGGCTGCCGGTTTTGCCTACTGATACTCCCAGCGTTGATAACGAACGCGTACATATGCGCATGAGCCTGATTGCCGAAGAATTTGGTGAACTAGTAGGTGCGGTCTACGGCAAGTGTGCTCGCGCGAGAGTTGAGGCTGCTTTTAAACAGGCAGTTAGCGACGACGACGGCTCGCGTGACACGGTGGAGACGGCTGACGCTTTGGCTGATCTTATCTACGTCATTTACGGCATGGCCCTAGAAATGGGTATTGACCTGGCTAAAGTGTTGGCTGAGGTACAGCGCTCAAACATGTCTAAACTGGGTGAAGATGGCAAACCTATCTACCGTGAAGACGGTAAGGTGCTTAAAGGCCCGGGCTACTTTAGGCCTGATGTGGCCGGGGTGCTGGGGCTGCAATAGGTTCTGGGTATGAGCTAGGAAGGGGACAAGGGCATGAATGTAGAAGTTGAGGCAACTAACCGGGTAGCTAGCCTACTGGGCCGAAAAGTGAGCCTAGAAGATTTACACCGCCTGATTTTAGATATCAACTCTCTACTTTCACCCACTGTTCCTATCGTTATGGGCCCAGATTTCGCTATTCGCTGGGTGCTAGGGGTGCGCAGCGTAGAACTTGGCGTCACTGCGGATAGCAAATGGGGCTATAAGCTCACGCTGCGCTGCTATGACACCCAAATAGTAGAGGGTGAAGAAAAGCTTGCGGTTGATTACCGTGAGCCAGATGAAGATATAGCTAATTTTAGTTATGCCTGGTCTATCTATCCGCTTGGTGCACCTAAGGGTTGGTTAGATCTAGCTTATATGCTTTGTTATAACTGGAGTACGTTTGATATGTATTTCGCTCCAGTGCTTAACAGCTTGCCTGAAGCTATCAAGCTAATGCCACCCACTTGGCGTAAACCGGTTAATTTTAGCTGGAATATGGAGGCGTCTGGTTGGGGGATTGTGCAGGTTAGCGCCACTGAGCAGGGCCTTACTATCAGCTCAGCTGTGGGCGCCGAACAGGTTGAAATTCCTCTAGAGGCATTATGGCGGGTTGATATAACTGCGGTTCTCGCTGGATTGGGTGGGGGAGTGCCACTTAAACAGCTACCTTTCCTAGGTTGTGAAGGTTTAGCTAATGGTCCAGAGTCTTTGACCGGCCAGGAAAGCGCAGAGGATTTAGAGCTGTTTGCTGAGTGGGAAGATGACGAGGAAAACGAAATAGAGCCTGATGACAGTAACTTTCCAGCCCTTAGTTTCGACGACGTACGCAACTTGGTGGCTAAAGCTCAGCTTGATGAGAGTGAAGGCTTTGAAGAAAAACCGTTGCAGTGTGTGCCAGTTAATCCGGGCCTAGCGTTGCAGTCAGTTTTTAAAATCATTGATAGTTGGCTTTCTGGCATAACCCCCACCCAAAGTGCCATTGAGGCGGGTGCCTGTCCGGGAGATCTAGGTGGGCGCCAAGCTTGGCTAGGGCCAGGATGGTATTTGGAAAAGCGCTATGCCTGGAATCTAAATGTGGCCCCAGAACCTAAGGAGGCTAGCTTAGAGCTAGAGCCAGCCAGTCGTGCCCGCATGGCCTGGTCTTTAGCTTGGGAACTTGAAAAGCGTTATGGCGCCCCCATTGGTTCACGCACCACTAGCCAGGGTGGTTTAAGCAGACTGTTTAAACTGGGAGATAAGGGCGTGCAAGTCCACACTGACATCTGGGGGATTACCGTCACCCTAGGTGACTTTATCCAGATCGGTATCCAAAACTCATTTACCTAAAGAGCTGCCAGCTGGCGGGTAGGTTAAGGATAACCGACCCGGAACATCTATAAGCAGTGCTTATAAAAATTGTGGGGTCACCGAACGGTAACCCCACAATTTTTAGTTAACTGGCCTTAGCTGTTTAGGCCCTTGTCTACGCCGTCGGCAACTGCCTGCTCGACAGTGGGGGCTACCACCTTGGCACCCACCAGCGCGCCCAGCATCTGACGCAAGTCCAGCCCCATGGTTTCGCCCAGACCAGCGTTTACCTGAGACAGGGAGTTGGTGATGTCAGCAACCATCTTGGCGCTGTTACCTTCACCGTACATGGTGATGGAGTCGACGTTAGCCAGCGGCGAGGCAATAGCTGCGGCCACATCCGGCAGGGCTTTGAAGTACATTTCCAGCACGGCAGCCTGGTTCATCTTGGCCATGGCCTCAGCCTTCTTTTCTAGACCTTCAGCCTCGGCGGTAAGGATTGCAGCCTTAGCAGCAGCTTCAGCTTCACCCTTTGCACGCAAACCTTCAGCCTCAGCTAGCATGGCCTGCTTGGTGGCCTCAGCACGCTTTACCTGCTCGAAAGCCTCAGCTTCAGCTTCACGCTGACGAGAATAAAGCTTAGCGTTGGCGGCCTGCTCAGCGGCGTAACGCTCGGCGTCAGCCTTAGCGTTAACGGTTGCCTCCAGGGCGTTACGGGTTACCTTTACCTCGCGCTCCTTAACCAGGGCTTCCTGCTCCTGCTTGACAATATCTGCTTGAGCGGTTTCACGCTCAATGTCGCGACGCTGAATCTGAGTCTGAATCGTGTAGGCGGCGTCAGCCTTGGCCTTTTCAGTGTCGGCCTCAGCCTTTAGGGCTGCGCGGCGCTTAGCTAGATCAGTGTCACGCTTGGCGATCTCCATGTCGGTGGCTACCTGGGTTTCGTTAGCCTCGTTCTTGGCGCGGGCACTAGCGCTAATAATGTCTCGCTCAGCATTTGCCTTAGCGATAGCAGCGTTCTTGCGGATCTGCTCCACATTGTCGATACCCAGGTTGGAGATCACATTGCGATCATCAGACACTGACTGGATAGAGAAGGCCACGATTACTAGACCCATTTCCTCCAGGTCACGGGTGGCATTTTCCTGGACACGGTCAGCTAGAGCGTTGCGGTCAGTGACAATCTCAGTCAGTTTCATCTGACCGATAATGGCGCGTAGGTGACCTTCAAGCGTGTCACGCACCTGCGTGCCGATTTCTGCAGCGCTACGGTGAATGAAGGAGCTAGAAGCGGCGTTGAGTAGCTGCTGAGTTTCATAACCAATACGCACCTGTACCACGGCATCTACGTGTACGTTGATGAAATCATTGGTGGGCACGCTGTCAGTGGTCTTAGCGTCAATGCTAATCATGGAGGCAGTTAGGGTGTCGACGCGCTCAATTAGCGGTACTTTCCAACCGGTCTTACCACGTAGAGCACGCTGCCCCCAGGGACCTGAAACTACCTTGATGTCAGCGGGAGAAGCCGAGACAAAAGAGATCCTTAAAAAAATGAACAGACACAATGCTGCCCCCGCAAATGCGATAAGGAGGAACATAGATGCACCTTTCATATGGAAACTAGCTCAACGGCTAGAAGTCTAGCCTTAAAAGCTGGGGTGCACCTGGGGGATTAAACCCCAAAATAGACGCCTCTTGGGGACTAATGTCCACTAGCGCGCCGCGATTATAAGTTGTCCACCTGGGCTAAGTGCCACGACACGCCTTAGTTAGCGCTTAACACTCTTAGCGCAGCTTTAACTTCTGTGATCGCAAACATATACTTACCTAAACCAATCCGTAAGACATCGAGGTCTTTTAGCTATGTCTCACCGCTCCAAAGCTGGGGTTTCTATCAACCCTCGCTCAGCTCAAAACATGTCCACGCGCCCTGCTGGAGTGTCTAAAAAAAAGTTCAGCCCCTTTAAAGCTTTTGGTGCTTTAAGCGCCCTGGCAGCCATTACTATCTGCCTGTTTGTACAGCTACCAGGTTTAAGCGTGGAAGGTACCAGGATGTTTGGTATTTTCCTGGCCGCCATTTTGCTGTGGGTTAGTGAGGCTGTGCCGCTAGCTGGTACCGCAGTGCTAGTGATCTTCCTGGAAGTGCTATTCATTTCTGATCACGCCCTGCTTGACGTAGCTAAAGGGGCCCCGGCCTACACAAAGTTTTTTGGGGCACTGGCTAACCCGGTAATTATTTTGTTCCTGGGTGGCTTTATGGTGGCCGACGGCGCCGCCAAGTACAAGCTCGACCGCGCCTTGTCAGCGGTGCTACTAAAACCTTTTATTGGTAAGCCACGCCTGACTGTGCTAGGCGTCATGTTAATTACCGCCATCATGAGCATGTTCATGTCGAACACGGCCACCACTGCCACCATGTTTGCGGTGATGATGCCGGTAATCATGGCTTTGCCTGAGGGCAAGGCTCGCACCGGTATTGCATTGTCTATTCCAGTGGCCGCAAATGTGGGTGGCATGGGCACCCCCGTGGGCACACCCCCTAACGCGATTGCCCTGGGCGCATTGGAAAACGCGGGCGTTAACGTCACCTTCTTACAGTGGATGCTGGCAGCAGTGCCGTTGATGCTAGTGCTGCTGGCATTGTCTTGGGCTTTTATTGCCTGGCGCTACATTCCTGGTGACGCAAAGTTTGATATTGACACCACTGCCCGTTTTGAAAAGTCACGTAACGCCATCATTTTCTACTGCGTGGCTGGGCTGACTATTTTGCTGTGGATGACTGAGTCACTGCACCACATTTCTTCAAACATTGTTGGTTTTTTGCCGGTAGTAGTACTGCTGATGACCAAGGTAATGAGCGGCGACGACCTGCGGGCTTTGGACTGGCCAGTGCTGTGGTTGGTGGCCGGTGGTATCGCACTGGGCTCGGGTGTTAGCGCCACGGGTCTAGATAAGTGGATGCTGGGTTCAATCGATTGGACCTCTATCCCTGGCCTGCTGCTGATTTTGGTTTTGGCCCTGGTGGGTTGGGTTACCTCTAACGTAATTTCCCACTCGGCTTCAGCTAACCTGCTGGTTCCTATGGGTATGGGCTTGGCTGTGTCGGTTTCTAGTGGAGCCGCTGAAATCGCCATCGTGATTGCCCTGGGTTGCTCGCTGGGTATGTGCCTGCCTATCTCGACGCCGCCTAACGCTATTGCTTACTCCACGGGCACCACCCCCACCCGCGAAATGGCTATTGTGGGTGTAATCGTTGGTCTGATTGGTATCGTGCTGCTGGCTTTTGCTGCTCCACTAACCTGGGGCGCCATTGGGATCAAATAGATCATGGCCACAGATACTGTAACTATTTTGGTGTTTGGCGATAACTCTCATGGTATCGCCCAGCCACTGAAAATAGAGCTGGCTAAGGCTTTCCCGAAACTACATGTAGACCCAGTTCTTGGTATTGAGCAGATAGACGACTACTGCGCAGGCTTGACTGAGCTTGACCATGTAGCTATCGCCATTGCCACCAGCGAGGTAGCAAATATAGATGCCTTAATTTCTAAGGCACGCACCCACCAGCACCTGAGCCAAACTCAGTGGCTAGTGATAAGTGACGCGCAGACTCACCGCGACCTCACCCAGGCCACCAAGGATGGCATCTTGTCAGCCATTATCAGTGCACCTTGGACCCTGCCGCTGCTGGCTGGGCAGGTGTACTCAACGATGCTGCGTTACCTTAATGGTTACAGCCATAAACGCATTCGTGAGCTGATTGGCAGGCCTCCGGATTTTGCGGTGCAAGGCCCCCTATTAAAGGGACTAAGCACTGATGAACACGAAGTCGTGATGAAGTTTCTCGAAGGTGTGGAGCGAGTATTGGGCCGGCGCCCACGCATCCAGGTTCCTCCCGGTACGCATCTGCTTACTGAAGGTAAACCGGTTGCGGCTGTAAACCTAGTGCTTGAAGGTAAAGTTTCGCTTTACCGTGACGCGCGCTATGGGGAAGTACTAGCTCACTTGGCTTCATCAGGGCCAATTATTGGTCTGGTGTCGCTAGCACGTGGGGAGAACGCATTTTTTAGCGCGGTTACTACCGTAAGCACTACTTTGGTGCGGCTAACCACTGAACAGTTGCAGATAGTTATCTCTAATGATCCATCTATTGGTTCAGCCTTAACTGCGCTAGCTATTGGTTCGCTCACGCGTCGTTTGATGCGCGCAGAAGAACTGCATGTCGAAAATGTTACTTTAGCTGAGGATCTCGAAGCCCAGAAGCAGGCTTTGGCCCGCACTAATGAGGATTTGCGCCAGACCCGCGCTGAGCTAGTAGAGCAGGCCAGGTTTGCAATGCTGGGGGAGTTGAGTGCAGGTATCGCCCATGAACTCAACAATCCAGTTACGGCATTGCTGCGCGCTGCCGGTCACCTAACTCAGGATGTAGACCAGGTACTTAGCTGCACTAATCCTGAGGTGGCCCGCAGTGGAATGCATCAAGGCATGCGTAGCCAGACACTGTCTACTGCTGTTGAGCGTCAGCTGACGCGCGAGCTGTTGCCTTTAGTGGGGGATAGGAACCTGACCCGTACCCTGGTAAGTGCTGGGGTTAGAGACCAAACCCAGGTGCGTGAACTCATGCGTCAAGCCGGAGCAGTTAAGACTTTTCAAAATGGGGCCAGGCTGGGACAAAGCCTACGCTCAGTGCTGGCAGCTGGCGAGCGCGTAACTGAACTGACCCAGTCACTTAAAGGCTATGCCCGTCCTGACGCTCAAGAAGGCAGACCTGTAGATTTACGTGCCAATATCGACGACGTCTTACGCCTTACCGCCCACCGCTTACATAATGTTGAAGTTGAGCGCAACTACGACGACGTGCCCGAGGTGCTAGGTTTCCCAGCTAAGCTGTCGCAGGTATGGACCAACCTGATTGTTAATGCGGCTGAAGCTATAGATGATGAAGCTGAAGATCTAACTGCTGGGCAGCTCCCTGCTCGAGGAGAAAACAAAGCTCATATCACCATTAGCATCAGCAATGATCCCCAAGGGGTGCATGTGGTCATTGAAGATAATGGCCCAGGTATTGAACCCCATGTGCTAGAGAAAATTATGGAGCCACACTTCACCACCAAAGCTGGGCGCGTACGCTTTGGCTTAGGTATGGGAATGCCTATCGTGCGCTCCATCGTCGCTGATCACGGCGGACATTTCTCAATCGATTCCCACCCCGGATGCACTCGTATGCATGTACTGTTGCCACTAGCAGGTGCAGACAACCTATTTGTAGCCCCCTTGCCAACCCAGTCACCACAGGAGGAATCATGACTGTGACTATTTTATTACTCGAAGATGAGGCTGATGTACGTACTGCTTTAGAGCGCGACCTTGAGCCTTTCTGGAGCAAAATCCGCTATGAAGTAGCCCAAGATGTACCCGATGCCTGGGCAGCTATCGATGACATCCTCTCTGACGGCGATGAACTAGCCCTAGTTCTCTCCGACCACCGCCTGCCGGGTGAATCTGGGGTGGACTTTCTAGTGGAACTAACCCACGATGAGCGTTTTAGCTCCACCCGTACCGTGCTAGTGACCGGCCAAGCTGATCAGGACGACACCATAAAAGCAGTTAATGAAGCTAGCTTGGACTACTACATTGCTAAGCCCTGGGATCCCCAGAAGCTAGTAGCAGTAGTGCGTGAGCAGCTAACTAACTATGTGCTTGAAAGCGGCATCAACCCATTGCCCTACTTACCCGTGCTTGATGGGGTACGGGTAATGGAAGCTATCCGCTAAATAGCTGCAAACTACTTGGTGAGGCTAGCCGATAGCTAGCCTCACCAAGTAGTAACTTGGCGCATAGAAAAACTTTGACTGTATTGTTTTAGAGCCGCCAGAAAGTCTCCCAGCATAGTTTCCACTTCTGCTGGCGTGTGCCCAGGAACCGAAATTAAAGTGACCAGGCCACCACAGATAAACCAAAGCAGTTTTGTCTGAGGCTGATCCAACTCTCCGATTTGCCCAACAGCAAGCTCTTGTAGCTTTCCTACAAGCTGAGCTGTTAGCTCCCTTGCGAAAATAGGATCCTCCAGTAGGGGAGCGAGGCGAGTAAAACCATCATCAGCAAAGCGCACCGCAAACTCACGTGGCTGCATAAAGAACTTATCTAGGTAATCCATAGCTTCAACCAGCTTGGCTACTTGAGTAGAAAGATATGCACCGCGTAGCTGGGCTAGGTCTCGATAGTGAAGATAGAAGGTGGCCTTATTGATACCAGCTTCACGAGCTAGGGAAGTGACAGAGATTTGATTAGCGGTCTTTGGATCTTCTAGAGCACGAGTATATGCCTGAAGAATCGCCGCCTCAGCGCGTAGCCAACGTTGGTCTTGCTTATCCACCATGTACCTAAAATACTGCAATTACGCCTATTAGACACCCGTATCATAGCTAAATAGACACTAATCGACGACTGTTGTAGAGGTAGAGAACAGTAATAGCTTAAACAACTATCGTTGAATAGGTGAAAGAACGTAGAACGACAGTTGTCTAACAAAACCAGAGGAATAATTATTCACGGCCCGGCAGAACCTCTACGCATGTATAAATATACAATAATTATAAGGGACTACTCTCTGAATATTTATTCAACATCGAAATGAGAAACCTGGCGCATACTTATGCAGTCGCGTTTTGCTGAGCATTCCAACTGTTCTAGCAGCTTCATTCACTGCGGCATTCTTACAACTGTATATGACTTGTTGAAGATCTATAGGGGAGTGGGTTATGGGTGCTTGGCGCTGGCAGCGATCAATGCTGGTCGTATGATGCCTCATCGCTAGAAAGCGAACACTATCTGATAGAAGGCTGAGCAGAGTTGAAGTTGGTTATGAGTGAAGCTTTTTAGGAGGCTCAAGGTGTCACAAACGCGCTGCGGCTAGTTTTTTGGCTGACTGGCAGATTTGGTTGGCACTCAGTAGTAGGGCGATAGCGGGGGCAGGCACCAAACTGCGCTTAGGATGCTTCTGAGCGAAGATTACCCGTCTTAGCGAGTTTTCACCTTGGCCTGGAATGCTCAAAGGGCAGGTGATAGTAAAATTATGGTTTTTCTTGAAGGAAACTTGACGGAGGAGGTAGCGCCAGCGGACAACCTTATGTCATTTCAGCAGCTACCTGAAAAAGTTACAGCAAAGCGGGCGCCAATCGTTACAACTGACGCCCGTAAAATTTTGCAGAAACTAAAATCTCATCTTTGCTGAAAGCGGTTTTAGTTGTTTTCAGCAAAAATAGGAGAGTGGTCCTCGGCTTAGAACTGGTCTAGGCGGGGGATGTTACGCATGTTTGAGGTAGCCATTGCTATGGCCTCACCGGCGCCACCGTTCAAAACCACCTTGCTCATAGCGGTAGCAAAACCAATCATCTGCTCACCTTTAATCTCTGGGGGTAGTGATAGAGCGTTGGGGTCGGTGATTACTTCCACCAAGGAGGGGCCATTGTGGGCAAATGCCTGACTGAAAGCATTACGCAGATCCTTGGGGTCTTCTACACGCTGGGCATGGAAGCCAGCAGCTTCAGCGATCTTGGCGTAGTTGACGTCATGTACGTTAGTGCCAAAATCAGGCAGGCCGTTTACTAGCATCTCTAGCTTCACCATGCCTAGGGTGGAGTTGTTAAACACCACCACATTGATGGGCAGATCGTACATGCGAGCGGTTACTAGTTCACCTAGCAGCATGGATAGGCCGCCGTCGCCAGAAACCGAAATTACCTGTCGGCCTGGGTAAGCCACCTGGGCACCAATGGCATGGGGCAAAGCGTTAGCCATAGATCCGTGCAAGAAAGAACCAATCAGGCGGCGCGTGCCCAGGGGATCAATGTAACGAGCAGTCCACACATTGCACATACCAGTGTCGGCAGTGAAAACGGCGTCTTTAGCGGCCACTTCATTAAGTACGTGGGCAGCATACTCAGGGTGAATTGGCTTTAGTTTCTCGGCGTTGCGAGTGTATGAACCCACCGGGGCGTTCATAAGCTTGGCGTGCTTTTTAAGCTTGCCCTTTAGGAAAGCATCAGAGCGGTCACCATTTAGCTTAGGCAGCAGCTGCTTAATCAGTTCCTTGACGTCAGAGTGGATAGCCAAGGAAACGTCAGTGCGACGCCCCAGCTTTTCGGCGCGACTGTCAACCTGCACCGTGCATTTACCGGGTAGGAACTGGTTGTAGGGGAAGTCAGTACCCAGCATTAGCAGCACATCGGCGTCGACCATACCTTCAGCAGCAGCGCCGTAACCAAGCAGGCCAGTCATACCCACATCGAAGGGGTTGTCGTACTGGATGAAGTCCTTACCACGCAGAGTGTGCCCCACGGGAGCCTTGAGCTTATCTGCCAGGGCCACTACCTCGTCGTGAGCGCCTTCAACACCGCCACCAGCAAAGATAGCTACCTTTTTAGAGCGGTTGAGCAGCTCGGCTAGCTCGCGCACATCTTCACTGTTAGGGGAAATTACGCTGGCTCGTACGGGCACATACTTAGGGGCGTGGCCGGTAGCTTTTTGATCTGAAATGTCTCCAGGCAGGGTGATAACACTGACGCCCTTTAACTCAACTGCGTGACGGATCGCGGCGTTAACTACGCGCGGGCACTGCGCAGCGGTGGAAACCATCTCATTGTAAACGGAACACTCGTTAAACAGGCGGTCAGGGTGGGTTTCTTGGAAATAGGTCTGACCAATTTGCACGGTGGGGATATGTGAGGCGATAGCCAGTACCGGGGCACCTGAACGCTGGGCGTCATAAAGGCCATTAATTAGGTGCAGGTTGCCCGGCCCGCAAGAACCAGCGCACACTGCCAGCTTGCCGGTCAGCTGGGCTTCGGCAGCGGCCGCAAAGGCTGCGCCTTCTTCGTGACGTACGTGGATCCAGTCAATGCCGCCCTTAGCGCTACCGCCAGACTTGCGTACGGCGTCAACAATGGGGTTTAGAGAGTCTCCAACAATTCCATAAATGTGGCTTACGCCAGCATCAATTAGCTGCTGTACTAACTGCTGAGCGACGTTCATACAAGCTCCTTAAAAC
>ERZ773233.1159-NODE-1159-length-15675-cov-7.218950_pt1 | contig 15675 bp, 13 predicted proteins | sample MGYA00580991_ERZ773233 | MGnify/ENA primary metagenome ERZ773233 (study PRJEB29015, sample SAMEA2738178) | human oral metagenome | biome: human oral; feature: human-associated habitat; material: saliva | place: China | collected 2161 ...
GATACTGACAATTTCATATCATTCAAAATGATAGATTGTACAGAAATTTTGCTGTCAACAAATATGAATAAATTTGTAACAGATAAAAATTATTTTGCTTTTATTTATGCCTTGGATGAAATTGATTATTATTCTGTTCTCTTTTGTTTTTTACAAACTCCTTGCAAGGGACTTCATAAATACAGAGGCTAACTATCATACAGATAGAAGCACTGTTCCATACGAGAACCTTCCACTTTCCGGTACAAGGAGAAGAATTTTATCTCCTTGCTTTATACCCTTTGTCCTTATGAGTTCTTCCAATCCTACATAAATGGCTGCTGAACCGATGTTGCCGACAGAAGTCAGATTTGTAAACCATTTCTCTTTTGTCAGAGCAATGTTACGAGCAGCAATTTCATCATTTAATTTCTCATAGAAAAACATTGATGATACATGAGGTATGACATAGTCTATCTCTTCTGCTTTTACATGATGTTTGGCAAGTACGGTTTCGATATGGTCTACCCAGTACTTGATGATGTATTTCTTTAGCTGCCGAATGTCCTGTTTGCCGACAAGCACGGCACGTTCCTTAATCTCATCAGGAGAGAACTCCTTCCAGCTTTTGAGCCGTCCGTTTTCTTGCAACTCTGATGCCATAAACATACAGGTCGGTAGTTCGTTGGCATAGGAAGTCATATCAACCCATTCGATTTTGAGTGGACATATTCCTTCGGGATGATCTTGCACCAATACCGCTCCTGCACCATCAGAAAGCATAAATCGCATAAAATCCTTCTCAAAAGCCATATAAGGGTCTTTGTCAGGATTGTCATGTGTAGCTTCATACTCAGGGTCATAAAATTTGGATACCAATGCAGGTGAAGTTAATTCTGATGCCACGCATACAGCTTTTTGATGCAGTCCTGCAAGAATATTGCTATAGCATATTTTCAATGCCTGCAATGAGGTAAGGCATACACCTGCAGAGGAAAATATTTCCATAGGATAGTTGGCTAATTCTCCATGAACCATAGACGCATGGGAAGGAAGCAATTGATCGGGTGTGCTTGTCCCACAAGCCAAAAGGGTCAAGTCGTCAGGAATACTTCCATTTTCAAACAGCCCACATACGGCTTCTTTTGCCAATTCTGCATTCGAGTGTGTTAGGTTTTGGTTTTTGTCCAACCCGTAATATCTCGTTTTGATGCCATTTTGTCTAAGGACAATGGAACGAACCCTTGACGGATTTCCACTAATTTCCCCGATATAGTCCTCCATATCCTCATTGGCAATGGGAGAATTAGGAAGATATGCCGATACGCTATTGATATATGCTGCTTTTTCCATAGGAATATTATTTGGTTATTAAATAGTATATTGTGTATATTTGCTCTTTCAATTCGGAAATGGAAAGTTGGCTGCTCAATGCACTTCTGTATGACAATCCAAGATATATATTTCTAATGGAAGATATAATATTTTCTGTTTCCACCGTTTGGGTAATCTCTCCTTTCTGTTTGGCAAGCTCTATCACCTCTTTCCACTCAAGGCTCTTTCTTTTCTCGTATTCTTGAAACTTCTCTTTCCAATCCGGATAGTTGTCTTTCAGATACAGGATAAATGACATGAAATTGGCAGGAGTAACGGTGCCTTTTGTCATCATAAAAAATGATTTCATACGGCGACCGATATTTTCTATACGATTGTCGATGAAGTCCTTTAATGGCATTGAACTTGTAAACGCAAGAAGGTCGGGAGCATCATTGGTCAAGAATTGAAATACAAACCTATCAACAGCATGATGGAAAATATCTTCTTTATTCTTGAAGTGATGAAACATATTTCCACGAGAAACGTTGGTTGCTTCGACCAAGTCTGCGAATGATACAGCTGCATAGCCTTTTTTCAGAAATAATCTGAACGATTCATTAAGGATAATATCCCTTTTGCTTATGCTTTCTTTATCTATTTGTTTTTCCATTATTTCATACTTGTTAAACTCAAAACAGAACGTTTGTTCTGTGTTTATAAGTGCAATATTATGCAAATTATTTCAATCCGCCAAATATTTCGGGGGATTTTTCTTCAAAAAGTTTCATTTCTCTCTTTTTTTTCATTTTGCAATAGAAAAATAGTTGTTTCTATTCATTTTTGCTGATTAGGCAATAAGGCTAAAAAATCCTGACAAATTACTTCCATTAAAATTAGTTGGTAATGATTTTAAGTGCTCCTACAAATTATTTCCGTAAAAACACACTGCTTTCATCAGAAAATATTATCTTTGCACTATCAATTTAAGTGTTCTTTGGGGCGTTGCAGAATAAAGAAAGGGAAAGAAACTCACTCGTTTCTAACTCGTTCAGCTTTTATTATTCTATATTATGTTTTCCCTTTATAATCAGCAGATTACATCCACTTCTATTACTTTTATGCGGAGATTTGCGATTTCCGCACAGCAAAGGATATAGGCATCGATCGTCCCGAAAAAAACGAGATACTCCATAACATTCCGCCGACACCTGAACAGGAGGAGTTTATCGGCAAGTTGATGGAGTTTGCCAAAAACGGTGATGCCACGCTTTTGGGGCGTGCGCCGTTGAGCGAGAGTGAGGAAAAGGCAAAGATGCTGATTGCAACTGATTACGCCCGCAAAATGAGCCTGGATCTACGCATGATAGACGAAAACGGGTACTCGGATCATATTGACAACAAGGCAAGCCATTGTGCAAAGCTACTTAATGACTACTATCAGAAGTATGATGCACAGAAGGGTACGCAGTTTGTGTTCTCTGACTTGGGTACTTACAAGCCCGGCGGAGACTTTAATATCTATTCTGAGGTGAAGCGTAAATTGGTAGAAGATTATCATATCCCGTCTTACGAGATACGCTTTATTCAGGAGTGCAAGAACGAGAAAGCCAAAAAAGCGATGGTAGAAGCGATGAATCGTGGAGACATCCGCATCATTTTCGGTTCTACTTCTATGCTTGGAACGGGTGTCAACGCCCAGCAGCGTGCGGTGGCGGTGCATCAACTTGATACACCCTGGCGACCCTCAGATTTGGAGCAGCGAAATGGTCGGGCAATTCGTAAAGGTAATATGGTTGCCAAAGAATTTGCTGACAACAAGGTCGATGTGATTATCTATGCCGTGGAGCGGTCGTTGGACAGTTATAAGTTCAACCTACTACATAACAAGCAATTGTTTATCAATCAGTTGAAGACCAACACGCTCGGTAGTCGTACCATTGACGAGGGATCGATGGACGAGGATAGCGGTATGAACTTTTCAGAGTATGTTGCCGTGCTATCTGGTAATACGGACTTGTTAGAGAAAGCCAAACTCGACAAGAAGATTGCCACGCTGGAATCAGAGCGTAAGAATTTCCTCCGTGAGCGTGATGCCGCAACGGGCAAGTTGGCGGAGATTGACAGCTCCGTGTCTTTCCATTCAGACAAGATCAAGGAAGCCAAGGCAGACTTGGCGTGCTTTGAGAAGCGTGTGGAGCGTGACAAAGAAGGTAATCCTATCAATAAACTTGTCATTAAAGGTGTGGAGGACAGTACCGACATAAAGGTCATCGCCGCCCGTCTGCATGAGATAGAGGAAAAGGCTCGTACCAAGAGCGAGTACAACAAGATTGGCGAGGTTTACGGCTTTTCCATCATGGTCAAGACGGAGAGCAGTTCAAAGGATCTGTTTGATTGCTCGATAAACCGCTTCTTTGTCAAGGGACAGGAGAGCATCTACTATACTTATAATAACGGTAAGTTAGCGGCAGACCCGAAACTTGCCTGCGAGAACTTCGTAAATGCCTTGGAGCGTATCCCTAAGGTGATAGAGTCGCATGAGAAGGAAATGGCAAAGGTCGTGACCAACAAAGACGTTTACACCAACATTGCCAACAGTTCTTGGAAGAAAGAGGACGAGCTTCGCTCACTCAAAGGTGAGGCAGCAGAACTTGACAGAAAAATTGCACTTACATTGAACGAACCAAATGAAGAAAATGAAAAATCAAACGAAAATGACCAACCCGAGTATTTAAGACAAAATAGTAGTAATAGCCCAAATACTAAAAAGGAAGAGGAGGGGGTAATTTATTCAAGTTCTATGAATAATAGAAACAAACAAGAAGAAAGTAAGGGATATATTGTAAAATCCAGACTGAGATAAATAGCGATGGTGTATCATAATTGATACACCATCGTATTATATTATTTCCACAAAGAGTATTCTCTCCATTTTTCAGGAAAGCCCATATCTTTCAAAACTACCAATTTGGGAGATTTGTCCAATAGGGTGAGCAAACTCTTTCTAAATGAGCTATCAGGACTGATTATTTGCTGCAAATACAAAATTACAGATAAGTAGGCAAACAACTTATTGTCCCTTATCGTTGCAGCTTCTTGCTTTGACAAGAAAGGATAATTCGTTCTATAAGGAAACTTCAAGGCTATTGTAAAGCGGCGATTCCATACACGACTATGATGGGCACAAGTATTGCGTAAAGACGATAAACCGTGCATCCAATTCTTCAAAATATCGACATTGTATAGTCCCAAATCTCTGCAGATTGTTTTACTAGAAGGATTATTCTTGTCCAAAGCAAAAAACAACTTACTCAATGTTCCCATAGAAACAACCTCTAAGGTCATCCACGCTGGCGGAAAAGCAGGTTCGCTATACTTTTGATAATAATGAGCTATAAATTCCTCATTACTTCGCTTGACCTCTTTCATTAAATCCCCTACAACAGGTTTATCATCTATAATCTCGTTGCGTGTCAATGCGATAAACTTATCGTGCTGAAAGTATAACTTATGATTGAGAAACCAAAAGGCGTCATTTTCATCAACGGAATAAGTTAAGGCGATTCTTGTTCTTAATGCCACCTCGATTTTTTCAATGGCATTGAAGATTAAAGAGCGTAAACGCCTATCAAAACAATAAAGGTCTATCACATCTTGAAAAGAAATGTCCTTTCTCAGAAATTCGTGATTAGCACCTTCCCCGTTATTTTGAAAAGGGTATGTGTATGCTCGTAATCTATAATAACTTATATTATAAAGATATTGGGACGCAAGTTTTTCGTCTCCAATATTAAGTCCTCGATCGCATAACTTTTTAACCTGCTCAGATGTGTCTATGGGCTTCTTTTCGTACCTCATAACCGTATATAAACTCGAAGACCTCCCCGGGTGCGCTGTTCTGATGAGAAGCGTGGGAGGTCATATTGACTGCAAAGTTACTACTTTTTTTTGAATGCGCAAGGAAAATGCCGAAAAAATCATTGCAAGCGATGAATTTTCCATTAAAAGTAGCATCAAATGTAGAAATTACAAATATTTTTTGTCTGCAACCCTATCTTTATCGGTTCAATAGTTTCAAACAATATATGGTAAATTCCTTATCAAAGAAATAAGCGAGTACTGTTATCTTTATGAGCGGTAAATCCGCAACTAACTTTTTACTTGTAAAGGTAATTATTTTGTTGTGTAAACACTTGCATTTACACAACAAAAATAATCTAATCAGGAAATCAATTACCAGCCATCTCGCTTCCGTACCATTTCATCTATCTCTTCCCGAAGGAAAAGCAATCGACCGTTAGCCTTGAGAAAGGGGATTTTCCCTGCCCAAACCCAGTTATAGATGGTCTTCTGCTCCACTTTGAGTATCTTGGAAACGTCGATGATGTCCAAGTATTCGGGTTTCAATGGAGGGTGAATGGTCGTATCGACAGATTGCTCTTGCAAAAACAGCAGATGGTCAAGTTTACTCTCAACAGTCATCAGCTTGTCAAACAAGCGTTTCTGCCATGTATCTTCGGTTCTTTGGTCTATGTATGACATAATTCTCCTTTTTGATAGTTACCACTTGTGTCTTGCGACAAGATACGCTGCTCTTTCATATAGGCAATGTACTTCTTTGCCGTTCGATCCTTGATTTCCATTTCACGCATCAACACATCGCACAACTCTTGATATGATAGCTTTAGTTTGGCACGGAATGCAGACTTTACAACAGCCAACAGTTCATCGGTCTTGCGTTTTTCCTTATCCTCTTTCGACTTTTCTCCACGATAAACGTGCATATCGGCTTCCTTGTCCCATCCAAAAAGCATTATCGGCACATCTAGCGGGCTTCCATCACGCACTTTCAATGCCTTGACGACCGAGTATTCGGGATTGTCATCTTTCTCGATGGAGAGAATGCCCGCAGCCTTGCGTTGCAGTTCAGACCCTATATGTCCTCTGAGTTTGATACCGTTGGGTACAAAATGGAGTACGCAAATGATACAAGTATTGTAAATTCCTGCCAATCGATAGAGTTCGTCCACGATGGCTATACTCTCTGTTTCGTCGTTGGCGGAGCGTATCAGGTCTGCTATACCGTCAATGACCACAAGATGAATTCCACTGTGTTTGTGATGAAACAAGTCCATACTCTCACGAATGATTTTCAGTCTGTCCTTGCGTGATAGCGATGCTAGATAGAGGGAATGATAAAACTCTGGCACGGACTTGATACCAGCCCTGCGAAGTGTCTTCTCCAAGTTCTTATAGAGTTGTGCCTCCGATTGCTCTGTATCGTAGTGAAGTACAGCCAATCCTTTGGGGTTGGCAGTTACTTCCAATCCCAAGGTTTGCTCTGCCTTTAATCGTTCTCTCCCAAGAGTGCCAGCAAGGATGGCGGCAATGTAGTTGCTTTTGCCTGTTCCTTCTCCACCTGTGATACAAAACAGATTGTCCTGCGTTCCAAGCGGAACACCATTTACTGCCACCACCGACTTTGAAGCGTCTGGCGGATTATCGTAGTCTATCTCACAAGATTGCAATATCATCATCGTCTGTGCATACATATTGGTGAACATATCATTAAGAAGCACTTTCAAGTCCTTTGCTTCATTGCCCAAGGCAAAGAAGTCCGATATATCCTTCTCCGACTTACCCCCTTGCAATGGTAAGGTTAGACTCAATACCTTGTATTGAGCAAATGCATCTGTCTGCCGTTTAGCTTCCCTTACACCTGTCTCGTCCGTATCGTACAATATAATAATGTGTTGAAAGCGAAGCTGCAATCCTTCGATGATATTCTCAGGAATCTGTGCCGTCTCACTGTTGAAACAGATGGCGTTGAAACCATGAGCCGAAAGTGAAAGCACGTCTTTCTCCCCACCTGTGATGAAAACAACATCCCCTTTGCTGGGCAGCTGCTGGAAGCCAAAGACATAGTCGTTCACTTTCTCACCCCCATAAAGAAAGCGCAGCTTACTCTTAGGGCGATAGACTTTTACAAACTTCCCCATGCTATATCCAAACATAGGCTCATCATGTGTAGAACCAAGAGTAAACGGCTTTCCCTGATTGGAGACAGACTCATAGCGAGCAAGCGACTTTACATGAAAACGTTGCAGAGTCTTAGCATCAATGCCGTATTGCTCCCAATAGTCTAGTTCTTTGACATTGAAAGATTGCTCAATTAGCTTGTACCATTTTTTACCTTCCATCTTCTTGAGCTGGTTAGGTGGTTGTACTAAGGGTGGTTTGCAAGGCTTCATCATCATTGTGTGGGGATTACTATGTTCTTTCCTTTCAATGCAAATATTCAGCTGCAAGTCCCGATTTATGGTTTCAAGCACCTTAACAAAGTCTTTCCTCACGTCCAGTCCGAGCATTGTGGCTGCAAACCAAAAGCAGTCGCCGGAGTAGGCATCGTTGCCAAAGTCCTTCATTCGGTAGCAGCCGGACTTGTTGTCGAGATAGATATTGCACGATGCACGCCTGTCGTCATACATAGGATTTCGGAAATTGCGCTTTGGCACAAAGTCGATAGGCATATAGAAGCAGAACACATCCAGTCCTTTGTTGGTTCGGCTCAGTATTTCTTCTTTGATGTTCATAGCTCCTCAAATAAAGTTTGACCATCACCCATATATCCTTTAAGGACACCATCCTTGTAGGCGTTGAGCCGTTGTAGGGCTTCCACTCGTCTGAAACCCTTGAAGGAGGCACGTCCGCTCTTGATGGCGACGTAAAGTCCCTTGAACGGATAGGCAACGTGGTTGCATGATATATACCTGAACGGGATTGCGTTGGTGTCCCTCCATCGGGCAAGGGATGCCCGCGAAATGCCCAAGAGTCTGATGACGTCGGAGGAACTGAGTTCCATCTTATCCTCCAAAACGGAATAATCGCGTCTCATTTCCACGATAAAGCCGGCTATCCGCTCCATGTCGTTCCTTAGTGAGCGTAACTCTGCAATTACCGTCTTTTGTAAATTGTCTTCTTCTGTCATATGCCACTTCTCTTTTCAGTTTAGGATTGAATAGTTGCTCTCCGTGGATTATCATCCGTCTGGAAATTCAGAGTCCTTCCCCAATTGGTGCAATAACTGCATAAGATGCTGCTTAAATCTTCTACTGTCCAGCTTGCACAGCCGATTGAGAATGACGATGAGATCTTCCTGCTCCATTGTGGAGAAGCGAAGGCTTTTATGGGGCGTGGTTGCTATCATGGACTCAATCATACCCTTGGGGAGATGTATCAAGAGCACGTCCATATCGAAGGCTGCCGCACATCTTGCATAAGTGTTGATACGAAGGTCGGTCTGCATCTTGCAGTGTTTCATAAAGTTGGAATATTCCATATTGGCATAGCCTGCCCTTAGCTTGCAGTTTTTGCTGGCGGAGAGCATGATTTCAAGTGTCGGAAGTACAACGTAGAATTTTGCATTACTTCCGGAGTTTTGTTTCTTTGTATTCATATGTATCCGTCTTTTTGTTAGAAATAATGCTGCAAAGTTCTTAACAAATAGGGCTTTAGAAAGAATATTAAATTGCCAATATTGGCATTATATTGCCATTTTGCATTTTTAACATTATGCGTTATTTGTTGCCGTGTTGCCCAATACGTAGGCGAAAATATTGAGCCTGCCATATCAATCACACCTTTGGGACTGTCAGTGCATGGTGCAAGGTCTATCTATATATATAGACTTGCACCATGCACTGAAAATTGTAGCCAAAAGATTTCTAAAACATTTTCCCACAATAATTTGGAGGATGTTCTACTTTTTTGTACTTTTGAACCCAAGAAATGCAAGTGCGCATTTCGGGTAGCAGTATCTGCGTGTACTCTCAAAATACTCTGTTGTGGCTACAATTTGGCTACACAGAAAAGAAGAAAGTTTATAAAGAACTATGATACAAGGAGATACAAGGAATATTCATTTTCCTCTCTCTCCGCAAACAAGGGTGTAAATCAACGAGTTATGTGATTTGCACCCTTTATTACACCCGAAAATGTAAGGTTGGCTGTTTTCTATTTGGATAGTCACAAGCACAGCTTCAATTGTAAAAAAGAGTGGTGGGCCATATTCCTGCTCTGTGTGAGCCCACTCATCACAGCCCTTTCCTATCCATTATCTTCAAATTCTCAAAGACTTCATCAAACCAACGTGTCTTTTTCAACTCATACCCAACCTTTCTCGCTTCTTGAAATATGTATTTATTGAAAGGAAACACTTGATTTAACTCAAACTCTTCCTTATACTCAATATAGCTATTTATTAGATAAGCCAAATCCAACTTTTCAGCAGCAAAGAAATTTTCGAGTCTCATCAACTGCTCAATATTCACCATCACTACATCCTTCACTTCGTAATCTGCTGTAACATTCTTTTCACTAATGATTCGTTGAAACTCTTTATTTAGCAAATAGTTCGGGCCTTCCACATCAAAACAATCATCGAAGTATACTATTACAGGATAGACAAATATCACACTATTGGGAGCCGACTTATCAACTTCTCTCAATATACTTGGTAACTTTTCGACAATCACATTTGCCAACTGCCCAATCCCTTTCGCATGCCCCTTGGAATTTGCGACATACTTCTCAAAAATTGCTTTTTTTATCGTCTCATAATCACCGCTTAATTTCTTTTTTGCAGCCATCTGAACATCCTTACATTCAAATACGAATATCTTATTTCGACGTCTCAGATAATAGTCTGGCATTCCCTTTCCCAAAGCCTTTTCCAGTTCTTCTCCACTATAATTCACATAATTCAAACCAAAACATTTTTTCATCAAGGAATAAAAGAGGAACCGTTCCGAGAACTCCTCACCTAAAAACGACCGAAGATTAGCATAACCCATTGTGGGGTCCAACACTTCCCTCTTAACTAAAGCGTCCTTCATATCAAAAAGAAGTCCGGTATATGCTTTATCCAGAAACATCTTCATAAACATGAAGTTGTAGATATTGGGCCCCGTCTTAATCAGAGGCTTTTCCTTCACCATCAGAAAATCCATATCATGTTGATAATGCGATGGATTTAATGTTAACGAATCATAGAAACGGCAAGCATCCTTCTGATTCTCATCAATAGCCATTCTGCAATTGGAGAAATCCTCTTCTCCCATTTTCATAAAAGTCAGGAAGATCTCATCTAAATAATACTTAGCACTGGGTATATCCCTTTCCTTGCAGAATTCATCAACATATTGTGCAACCCGAGTATTAAACTTTGGGAATTCTATCAAGAGCATATAGCACTTTATCATCAACAGCCTATAATCTCTTGGTGTTTCAATATTATTACTCTTCAAGCAATCTGGCATATAAGACTCTACAAACTCTTCTGCCTTCATATTGTTGTTAGGCAGCTTCTCATTCATTGATAGACGCTCATCGCAACAGAGCATATATGCCAAAAACAGGTTCGACAAGTCATCCTCTGTCAATTCTTCATTTCTCCCATTATAACAAGTCAAAAGTCTGCTAATAAGCAGAAGCATAGCATATTTATCTATAAGGGCATAGTTCCCAAGGTTATATTGTTGAGCATATTGACCAACAGGATTCTTTACATCATTTCGCGTTTTCATTATCCATGGTGCCCAAATGTCGAAATCATGCTCACCAATAAACTGATTCACCTTCTTTGAGAGATTATATGAAATAAGTTCTATGCCAGTATTTGATGGAACATTAGCCAACAAGTCTTCTATCTTATCGTGTCGGTCTGGATAGACTACGCTATAAGACAACAATACCTGCTTCTGTAATTCCATCTTCTCCATAACATTACCCTTTATTACCATTCATCATCCTTACCATTCTGCGCTCTCTATAGAAATTATATGACCCCGTGGTTACGTACTTTGTCTCTATCAGTCGAGCCTGCAGTTCATCGTTTGAATTTGATTCCTTCACAATTAGCATTAATTGTTCAAAATCTAAGAACCAACTATTGAAGTAAGGATTCGTTTTAGAATCACCGTTGTTTCTCTCTTCGTTTAAGAAAGGCATCCATTTCTGCATGTCCTTGTTGAACTTCTTAACATCCTTGATGGTTTGTTTATCAGTGCCCTCATACTCAGCAGTCAACGGATTATTACACATTTCATCCATAATGTTCTTGATTAGCATTCTGTCTTGGAGTGGACCAAAAGCACCTAGACATATCGAGATGCACTCAGCCGTTCTACCCTGTTTCTCTACCCTTGTCACATTCCCGTTTCCATCATCCAAATCCACATACCCATCTTTAATCATAAGATGCGAAGTCCTAAAACATTGGGCCTGTGATTCTATAAGGCTTCCCAGTAGGTCTGCTACAATCTTAAACTCATTTCCAGACTTGGCCTTTCTAGTCAGGCTTTTCTTCTTCATCTCAAAAAGCATGATACCTTTTGTGGCCTCAACCACAAGATCTGCTTCTCCTTTTTCTGGTGGAAGATAAGCGCCACTGCAATGCGTTATGCCTTTTTCATCAAGTTTCTCCTTGATATAATTCTCAATCAACTTTCCGACTTCCTTATCTATGTCTTTCTGGTTGTCCTCTTTTTCTTGATTACGTACAACCGTCATCAGAGCCTCAAACCACCCCCATGAACCTATTGTAACAGGCAAGGCATATATCTTACCGTTTGCTTTAATCAGTGGTTTGTTGAAGGCGTTCTCTTTTTCTTCATCCAGTGGCGTTCTGAATCCTTTGTTTAATACGTCATCACTTGCTGACACATCATCTATCAATTGTTCAATAGCCTTGATTCCCAGTTTATTCAATTTTTCTTTTTTTAGTTCCACACATTTTAATGTATCCGCAGCAGAAAGGACATCGTTCATCAATCGCTCATATTCATCAAATGTGTATCCGCTTTCCAATACCCTTCCTGTATAGCGCATATACATAAGTACACGCTCACAGAACATTTTAGTAAACCAAACAGAATGTTGCGTCAATCCAAAGATACTCTCCTTATACACCAAATCCCTAAAAAACTCCACCGTGTCTCTATCTCTGTGGAATAAATCTTCCCATACGTTCCCGAAGTTCTGAATAGGGTATTTAAGGAAACAGTAATCAGCTGCAAGTCTTATAGCGTTTTCAAATGCCTGTGTTGCCTCGCTATTGCTACCTCCGTCTGCTTTGATATTTGCTAAAGCCAAGTTTACAAGATAATTGTATGGCTTTACTATTATCACATCCTTAGGATTGGGAGTATTGCCGTTCATATCGGTCAAAAATCTTCCTTCAGGTTCCAAATATTCCATCTGCGCTAACAGCATCTTCAAAAACCTTCTTCCACCTGCCTCGCGAATCCATTTGATCAAGGCATCAAAAACTATATCATCATTTTCTGTCACATAGCTGCATCCTTCAATCTTTATTTGGAGACCAAACTCTCTCAACCGCTTTGCCGCTGCTGCGAGTCTGTGCTCCTTGTCATATTCTTTCAGCCGATCTGGTTGCTGCAAGGGCTTTTCCTCCCTGCAGGCTGCTATCACGTCTTGCCAACAAGGGTCACTAAAACCCTTTATGGCGTTTTGATTCCAGCCAAGATAATTATGAATAATCTCCACTATATCTATATAGCATTGGTTATCCACACCGTCCAGTAGTTGCTCTCTCAGTAAGCCTTTACCCAGCCTCTGGAAATCCTTATACAGGATTATTTCATCACCGGCAGATGGACGCAGTGCCTTGATACGGGCATCTACTTTCCCAGCCTTATTGTTCACTGGCTTCAATAAACCATCTACAAACTTCTTGAAATCAGCTATTTTTACCATCTCTTCTTACTTCTGTATTTTCTTAATTATATCCTTTAGATAGTCTTCAATCAGAATATCTGCATAGGTCGTTTTATTGTCATTTTTCTGCGCTAAGGCTTGCTCCAGATTCCTCACAAATGGCAATTCTGCATCATATACTTCGGAATATGGAACCTGTTGTAAGAAACGTCTGTTCAGTATTTGATAGAGAGCCATCACTTCTTTGGGCTGTATATTATTCACCTTCTTGGTAATATCCTTCTTAGGAATATGCTTTAATATTGGATAACTTAGGAAATCCGGTGTCTTGGTATCTCCATACTGAATAGTCAATCTATTGGCTAAAGTTGGCAGATCTTCGTTAAACTGGTGCAAGACCTCTTTAATATCTGTATCCAAATTGGCTTTCGTTATTTTATCCATCTTCTCACGTTCATACTTAACCACCCACCGGCTTTCCTTGGGAATCTCAGTTTCGACAACATCCAGATTTAGCTTATCAAGAAGGTTCGGCGTATCTATGCTTTCATACATCTTGTCAATGCCACAGCGAATTTTCTTTTGCATATCCTCCTTAGAAAAAGAGGTAAGAGGATAGAAGTGCTGAAGATATGTAGCAGAATTAATGTATGCCATATTATCACAGAATTCCCCGTCTTCCACATACTGCGCCAATTGCATCACAGCATCCGCCATTTCTTCATTACTCATATCCCATTGCGAATGTATAAACTTCTGCAATAGTGCATATGCGGGGCTTATATTATTCCTTTGCACTTGATTTTTATATCCTTCCCACACCGCTTTTAGTCCTTCCTTATCCAATGACATACCTGCCGTAACAAAGTCAAATATCTGCAGTGAAACAATGACAGGGAAATTATGAACTTTCACCAACTTCTTAAAGATGTACGTAATACGACGGTTTGTATATTCGCGTTGTTTTTCTTCCTTCTGCTTTTCCTGTTCCTCATCTTCTTGCGTGTCATCAAACAATCCGTCTGCTTTCCAGTCATCGTCACCAAACTCCCAGTCAATTGATGACAGTTCAACATATTGAGCAAACTGCAACCTATCTTTATAGGTCAAACGGTCTTTTTTATATTCAATAGCAACACCTACCGTACAAGCCCATAAAGACAGGAGAAAGCTATCAGCAGTATCTTTATTCTCATCCTTCAGGAAAGCATTGCAGACCTCATAAATCTTGCTAAAATGGGCTAATGCGAATTTCAGTATTCTGATGTTATGCAGTTCAACCTGCAAACCTTTATCTTCTTTATATGATGGATAACTCGGATCAATTACCTCCACCGCCTTTTGAGCCGTCATGAATGCGGTAAATGGTGAAGAATAGCCCTTCCCACATAATTCCTTAAAGATGGACACCACATCTGGTTCATATACCAAGGTTTTCTCAATCACCTTTTCTTTGAACACAAGTTTTGCCTCACTCTTTTGTTGCATATAAGAGTTGTTGGCTATCACTACCACCTTATAACCTCGTTGTTCAACCAATTCATTGATGGCTCCCAAGAGAGTATGAACGTCAATTGTATCTATCACGCGTTCTATATCATCAAGAATGATAACGGTTTTTTCTGTGGGAATAAGTTTATAGAGCAAGCCGCTATTGGTACTAACCAACGTTTTCATGTCCACAAAACTCTCTAACCATGATATACTAGAAGCGAATTGTGTTCCTTTAGCTACAACTTTACCAGCTTTCTCTTTTATCCAATCATACAGCCACTGTTTCTTGTTCTCCTTTTCTGTCCGTTTGTAATTAGCTGCTATTCGAAGTGGTATTTCATTAACCGACTCAATACCAAATAATGATACCTTCGTAGGATTCCATCCATCCTGCCGTAAGGTCGGTATTATCACTTTCTCTATATGATAAGTCTTACCACAACCCCATTCGCCCGACACCATCAAAGCGCCAGTACTTTCCATTGATAAATAGTTTCTTATACCGTTTAACATATTATTGTTTTTTAGAAATAAATCATTGTTTCAGGAAGCCATTTAGCGTTATGCATTATACCACCAACCTTTGTGGAGTCATTCTACACAATGTCGCCAAAAGCACCATTTTGGTCAATGCAATTGCTTCAGTTGTCTCAATATCCTTATTACAAGCAGCAAAGGACAGCACTAGTACCAGTCCTGCAAATATGAAAATTATTATTCCCTTCATAGCTTCATTCATATTAGTTTTTATGCTTGTACTACTCTGAAAGTGCTATTAACTCCTTGAACAATGTCAACCTTAGTGCCTTCAGACCCAGTGTATTCATCAGTTCTCGTCCACATTTCAAAAAAATACAAGCTACTTTTTTCTGTCCCATTAGATGATTGTTTATCTTGATATTGTCTTCAAAGATATGAACTTATAATGAATAAAACGAAGAAAAGCGGTACATTCATGCTACTGAAAATAGTTTTTCGAGTGAGAGGAACCCAAAAGGAATCTCTTAAACAATCAATGATGATTGAGAAACAACGTACGTTTGCCCGAAATAGTCTACTTTTAGAATGTATATTGAGCGTTTTTAATAGTCGCTGATTTCCTTGCATTTCCCTATACTTCCCACAATATCCCTACCTCTTGGAGTAACA
>ERZ773233.1162-NODE-1162-length-15642-cov-5.854558_pt1 | contig 15642 bp, 15 predicted proteins | sample MGYA00580991_ERZ773233 | MGnify/ENA primary metagenome ERZ773233 (study PRJEB29015, sample SAMEA2738178) | human oral metagenome | biome: human oral; feature: human-associated habitat; material: saliva | place: China | collected 2161 ...
CGCTCAAATTCTAGTTCTGGGTATTGTGATTTTAGGGCCTCTTCGTAATTAAATTCTACTGAATCCTCACTGCGGAGCGTAGTGAGAACCTCCTTAATTTGAGGAATAATATCACCAGCTTTATAGATAATAACGGTGTCACCAATGCGAAGACCGAGTCGATCAATTTCGTCGGCGTTATGAAGAGTGGCATGACGGACTATACTTCCAGCCACTTCAACTGGATCAAAAATGGCGACTGGAGTTGCGGCACCAGTGCGACCGATTGAGATAACGATGTCACGAACCTTGGTGGTGGCTTCTTCGGCTGGATATTTATAAGCTACCGCAGCGCGTGGGGTCTTGCCGATAATGCCGAGGTCTTGATAGATTTTGCGATCATTGATTTTAATCACCATACCGTCAGTCCCAAATGGCAGACTAGCACGAATTTCGCCGAGATGGTGGATTTCGGCGATCACCTGATCGAGCGAATCGAAAGTGCGGTCTTGCATTGAAGTTTGGAAGCCAAATTTGCGAATGGTCTGATAAGCTAGCTGATTGGTTGCAAGATTAGGGGTGACCAGGTCATAAGCCATAAAACGCAAGGGTCTAGAGGCAGCCACTTTTGGATCAAGCTGGCGAATAGAGCCGGCAGCAAGGTTTCTCGGATTGGCGAAAGTTTTCTCCTTTTTTTCGATTTGGCGCTGATTAATTTTGGCAAAATCATCTTTAAAAATAAACGCTGCAGGGACTTTTTCGTTGAGAAGGAGTTCCTGCATTGCTTTGGTAAAGCTATGGGTTCCCACGATGTAATACTCACAATTGGTGAGGGTGTGGAGATGCTCCTTTAAGAAATCAGCGTTGAGGCGCTTTTGGGTGGCGGTGAACACGGGCAGATAGCTATAATTAGCTAAAGTGCTGTGTTGTAATTCGCTGTGAAAAGCGGCTGAGCTTTCGGTTTTATTAGAGTAAAACACTGCTACTTCACCTGCAAATTGCTGTTGTGCTAAGGTTTTGAGCATAGGGAGTACTGGGGTAATGCCAATGCCTGAGGCGAGGAACACGATGCGTTTATTTTCTGCTTTAAGAGTGAAATTACCCATAGGGGCGAATATCGTAGCGGTATCGCCTATCGCCATTGCGGCAACACTCTTCTTAAAACTGCTATCGCTGAGGCGCATTGCGAACTGCAAAGTGTCATCTTTAGGATGAGAAACCATTGAAAGCGGACGCAAAGGTATATCCAATGCGGTATAACGAGGGTTATCGAGACGCAAAACGGCATACTGTCCTGCTTTATACTCTAAACCTTTAGGTTTTTCAAAAGTGAGCAAGATAGTGTTATGGGCGATGAAGTCTTTGGCTAAGAGTTTTACACAGCGTTCATCGGTGAGGGTTGAGGGTGCGTAGTTACGCCATTTCACTTGGGTTTTCATCTTGTTTGCCGTCATAAAACCGCTGTAAATCGCCCCTGAATATCCCCCTCCAGAAGGCGCCCAAGCTGAAGCAAAGTACAAGTTTTTCAGTGGTGAAGTGGTGAGCTTATCGCGTTTAGGATAAGTTTGTTTCACCGATTGCACATAACCATAGGGGGTGCCCTGTGGGTTTAAAGTGTATCTTTTTATCGTTTTGGCAGTTGCCACCTCGTAATACTCCAAGTACTGAAGAATAGTGGGAAATTCGGCTTCTAAACGCGCTAAAAACAACTGCGCTACCTTTTCCTTCTTCTGCTGATATTCCGCTTCACTGAGTCCTTCCCATTCTTTGAGGTAATCAATAGCGCAAATTACTCCTACCGTCTTTCCCTCAGGAGCTAACTGAGCATCTACTACCCCGTAATTCACAAAAGTAAATGATTTTTGAGCCCAATCGCCTTGCGAATCGGCTTTTACATCTTTCAGTTTATAGTCTTTTTGACCTTGAATGATGGTAGAATAGTGGTTTACGCCGAGTTTTTTCAAATCGGTATTGAAACCCAAATAAATGGTGAGCAGGGAACAGGCGAGTTCTAAAGGCGCTACCTTTTGCGCTAATTTAGAGCGATAAGGCTCGGGGAGCATCTGGGCGACTATAGGTTGGGCAGCATTGGCGATCACACTATCGGCATAGAGCGATTGTTTAGTTGCCACACTGTTGAACGTATCGCGATAGCTCACCCCCACCGCTTGGTTGTTTTCCACCAAAATTTCTTCTACAAACTTACCTGTAAGCACTTGTCCGCCACGTTTTTCAATAAAGCACACCAAGTAGTTAGAGAGCGATTGCGAACCCCCTTTCACGAAGTTGCCTCCTCCTTTTAAATAGCTACCTTGCGCCATCAGGAAGTACATCAGCGAGAGGTTATAAGGGTCATCCGTATAATAACCCAAATTAGCCGTGAGTACGTTTTTGAGCGCTTCATCTTTGATATTTGCATCCATCCAATCGCCTGTGTTCATTGTAGAAGTTTTGATGATCGTAGGAATCAAGAAAGGCATCAGTGGGTAGAGCAATATATTGAGCCATTTGTTGCGGGGGAGCCGACGCATTTCGGCGTAAAGCCTACTGATGAGTTTAAAAAAGCGTTCGATTTCGGCTTTGCTATTGGGAAAATCGGCGATGAGTTTTTCTTTGGCTTCTGCCCCGTGATATAGAGTGCACTGGAAGTTTTGCTTCTTCAAATGGTAGAATTCGGGTACTTTTAGAAATTCTACTTCATCAAACACCCCTAAAAGTTCTAAGATAGGACGTTTAGGGTCGGTTTCGTGGAGTCCGTCGATTTCGTGCAACCCTACTTCCATCAAGTAATCTTTGCGTTTAAAAGCGGTGGCACAACCGCCAGCGATGTAGTGTTGTTCGAGCACAATTACCTTCTTGCCCCAGAGTGCCAAAGTAGCTCCAGCGATGAGTCCACCCAAGCCACTGCCTATAATAATACTGTTGTAATTTTTCATCTTTGAGAAATAATTATTAATTTTGGGGCAAAATTACGGCGGTTGCGCAAGTGTGGCAATACGCAAAAATAACCATTTTTAATTGACGATGAGCACCTCAGCCTCTATAGAAATCTTAGCACAGAAGTATATCCCTTATGCCGAAATGCTAGCAAAAATAGGGAATAATGCCGTTTTTATAGTAGATAAAGACGAGCACTATTATTTTATTTCTGATAAGTTTAAACTCTTTGGTTATGACGATATTCCCCAAAACAATAGCAACGAAATACAAGATTATCCGCTAAAACGGCGCATCCACCCCGATGATTTGGCGATGAAAGAACTCATAGATGAGAAGATTCGCGAGTTTCTATCGGCTTTGCCCAAAGAAGAGCAAGTGCAATACAAATATATTTACGACTATCGCGGAATGGCTACCGATGGTGTTTATAGGCGCGTAACTAACGAGATGCAACGCTTAGAAGTTACGGATGACAATTACCTCGCCTTAGGCATTATAGAAATTGCCCCTGACCAATCGGAGAATTTGCCAGTAAGAGTGCAAATGAAACATTGTATAACGGGGGAGATTATCCCTATAAAAATAGAAGAAGAGGACGCTTTTGCACTTACCCCGCGGGAGAAGGAAATACTCACACTTGCCTCTCAAGGTTTTTCAAGCAAAGAAATAGCTGAAAAACTCTTCATCAGCACTTACACCGTGAATAGACACCGACAAAATATACGAGAAAAGTTCAATGCCGAAAGCCTTATAGAAGCGATTGACATCGCGAGGAGAAAAGGGGTTTTGTAGGGGGTTAGATTGTTCTTTTTCTTTTTTGTTAAATAGCCTAATATGTAACCCATAATTTGCTTATTAACAAATTAGTAGCTACTTTTGTGGTGTAAAAACACTTTATCAATCATATGAACGCAAAACCAAATCCTGAAAAACTAGGTATAAATGATATTACTTGCCATTGACCATTTCTATATGTGTATCTTACCTTAAGGTTCTATATCAGCTTTTGGGTTATATTTTCTAATAGAGGTTTGTAAATGACCATATACCATTTGTGGAAGTCCAATAACTGACCACCCAGAATGTTTTATAAAAACAGTTCTATTACCGCCTTTAGAGCGCCACCAACGCACTTTGACTATTCTCTTAGGGTCAAGTTCTCGAATAGTAAAGAAAGTGAAGAAATACAGTTTTTCTTTGCTTACTATAAAAAAAGGAAAGTATTTCCTTAGTAAGGGCAAATCCTTCTGTACTTCCAGTAAATGCTGAAAATCACTCTTTTCCATCTCTTCCAAAAGCAGGCGTTGGGCTTTAGCATTTTTCCGCACTACATAGCTAAATATGTAATACAACAAAAAAGTGAAAACAACAGGTATCGATATGAGTGCCAACAACCTTTGTGGCATTATCTCAGGTGCACTCCCTTGTTTAGAGTTTATGGCAAAGAGAAGAAGGCTAACAGAGAGAATGAGTGAAAATGAGAAGAATACCTTCAGTCCTATACAAATATATCGTTTGTACTTTTCTACTTTCTCTATATATTGCCTTCGTTCGCTATCTAAAGAATGGTAGGGTATGTAGTGCGCTACACGTTCTTCAAAATTATTTTTTCTCACTACTATAAAGTAGAAGAGACCTCCCATCATAACAAAAGGAAGAAGAAAACTTATCAAAAGAAAAATATCTATGTTCATCATAGGGTTATTCCTATTTTGTTATGCCTTTTTACCATATTTGAGGAAATAATCAATAATTAATTTTTCTAATTCCTCAAAACTGATTTCCAGTTCGCTATCGTTTAGATAAATACCCGTGAAGTCTATGCACATACCCTTGAGGCGATTTAGATATTTTTCAGGATGTTTGAGTTTAATATAGATATGTTGTCCATAATAATTTGCTCTCCCTATAGAAGCTATTTCACTCCAAGCGATTTCTCCTACCCTTTTACCCAGAGGAGTTACATTGCTTTTGAGGTACTCAGAAGTGAGTATTACACCTTCGTTCTTCTTCGAGCCCCATAATTCTTGTATGTGCTTATAAAAAAGATACGCTCCTGCTATAAAAAGGACTACAAATAGCACGAGATAGAATATTTTTATTCTATCAGCTGATAGAATAAAGACAATAATGGCAGTAATACCAAGCATTATAAGGATATATAAGCCTGTGAGTTTAAACATTTTCTTTTTGCTAAATGGGATAATTGTGTGATTCATTTTTTGTGTATTTAGTTAATAATAAAATTTTTGATTTGTATATTTTTCAATGACTTGCAAGAAATGAGGGAGTACTTTTTTAGGTAGGGTAAATATTATTTTTTTAGGAGCTTTGAATTCTACATAAATACCATTTCTACGATAGCTCCAATCTAGATCGGTTATTTGGGTGGGGTCAATCTCTTTAATAACAAAGAAAATAAAAATGTACAACTTATCGTTGCAAAGCACAAACGGCGGATTATATTTGGTTGTGAACAACAAACTATCTTTTACTTTAAGGAGGAGCTCAAAGTCGGCATCGCTCATTTGTTCTAAAAGCATATGCTGGGCTTTTTCATTGCGCTTTATTACGTAGAAGAGAAGATAATTCAGTAACAAAATAGGCACATAGACAAATATATCATCATCATAGATTGATAATATATTGAGTATTCCTATTCCCTCATATCCTTCTTTGATCAATATTGCTATAAGAACACATAGAGGGAGGTATAAAATCACTAAGAGTATGATTTTTGCGTACTTGCTGTATTTGCGTACTTGCTGCCTATAGGCTTCTCGTTTTTGGGAGAGCTTGTGAGTAGGGCGGAAGAGTGCCAAGCGCTCTTCAAAGGCATTTTTGCGCACTACTGTAAAGTACAAAAAGACAATGGTAGGAAGAAAAAAAAGCGCAAAACAAATAATATAAAATGAGTCCATAGTTATTTATTTTTTTGGTCTGTTAATAAATTGAGTTTTGTATATTGTTCTACAATTTGCAAAAAGATATCCAATGCACTTTTAGATATACTAAGGACGGTAACTTTAGCTTTAGGGTCTTTAATACGTACTATAAACCCATGTCTATTACTATACCATTTTACTGAGGTGATTTGAGTAGGGTCAATTTCTTTAATTGTATGAAAAAGAAAAATATATAAGTGATTGTTACACAACACAAATGGTGGGTCATATTTGTAAGGAAAAGATAAATTGTCTCTTAATTTGAGGAGCAGTTCAAAATCGATATCGCTCATTTGTTCTAAAAGCATGCGTTTGGCTTTTTTACTGCGCTGCTGTATATAAAAAATGATATAATAGCACACGAAAAGAGGTAGAAAAATAGCTAACATTAACATCAAGTCCTTATCAGAAAATGGGGTATTAGCTTCGCTTATTTCTTGATAGTTTTCTTTGAACAATACATAGACTAAAATGAAGAAAGGCAGTAAAAACAGGGCGAACATTATATGATTATATTTACTAACCCTCTGCATATAGGCTTCACGTTTTTGCGGTAGCTGGCGGTAAGAGTAAAAATTAGTGAGGCGGTTTTCAAACTCATTTTTGCGCATTATTACAAAGTAGAAAAGTGCAAAGAGAAAAAGGAATGAGGGTGCAAACCAGATTATGTAAATTATGTCCATAGTTACTAAAAATTGAGATATTGTTTTTTTAAAATAGTTAAGAGAAAATAATTTCTTCGTTATCTATTTGTAATAAAATTTGAGTTCTGTGTATTGTTCAATGATTTGCAAGAAATAACAAAATCCTCCTTGAGGTAGGATAACGGATATTCTTTTAGGAGTTTTCAGTAGCACAAAAATACTATGTTTACCATAGCTCCAATTTACTTCGGTTACTTTGGAGGGGTCAATTTCGTTGATGGAAAAAAAAGAAAAAACATACAACTGATGATTGCACAACACAAAGGGAGGGTTATACTTGTTCGTGAACGACAAACTGTCTTTTACTTTGAGGAGCAGCTCAAAATCATTATCGCTCATTTGTTCTAAAAACATACGTAGGGCTTTCCCTTTGCGTTTTTTTAGGTAAATGATGAGGTAATGCGCCAAGAAAAGAACTAGTAAGATCATCATCATATTATTAGAGATTGTTATAACTAGTTTGCCTGTTTCCTCATATCTTTCTTTGATTATTAAGGTTACAAAAAAACACAGAGGGAAGTAGAATATTATTAAGAGAATAGCACTAAAATACCTACGGTACTTGTACACCTTTTGTATATAGTCTTGGCGGCTTTGTGAGAGCTGGCGCGTAGGGCTGAAGAGAGCCAATCGCTTTTCAAAGGCATTTTTGTGTACTATCGCTAAATAGAGAAAGAATAGTTCGAAAAGCAATAAAGGTAGAGAATATGTAAAGGAAAGTGAGTCCATAGTTTATTAACAATATTGTTCTATCTTTCTATTTGAGCATCAGGACTATATCTCTTGATAATTTCCACCAAAATAGGATATACATTCTTATACAAGGAAATTGTTGTAGATGTTGCAGATTTGATATGTACAAGTATATTTCCTCCTCTAGCATAACTAAAGCTTACTTTTTTTATACTTGCAGGATCAATTTCTTTTATCAGAAAACTAAAAAAATACAATCTATCTTTACAAAGTATAAAAGGAGGAAAATATTTAAAGAGATATGTATTTTTTTGTATATCTAGCAATAGCTCAAAGTCACTATCACTCATCTGTTCTAAGAGTAGTCGCTGTTTTTTTATATTTTTCATCAAAAAACGATACATTAGATAGGTGCACAAGCATTCTATTAGTATTATGAAAATTATAAAAAGAAAGATAATAAGACTATTGCTCACATCTTGAGATAATAGAGAGACAAACATAATCATCAATGGGAAACTCACAAATAAACCTATAATTATGCTTGCTTTTTTGGTATATCTTTCTGCCCCATTAATATATTCTTGTCGTTGGTGAGGAAGGTATTGAGGAGTGTGATAGGCTAAGCGTTTTTCTAAATCACTTTTTCGATTTATAAAGGTGTATAATACAAAAATACCTATAAATATAAGTATTATAAGTAAAATCATTGAGGTATTCATAGTTGAATATAAAAATTAGAGTTTGTTTTTATCCTTCAATAGTAGCATCTTTGAGTTTGCCATTGAGATTTCCATATACGGTAATGGTGTGCCCCCAGAACATATCGTCATCGTCAAAATAGATGTAGAAACTCTCATCATCAGAGAGATTGATATTTGTTATACTCATACGCTCAGCAAAGCGTTCAGGGGTAATATCGGGGGCATTGTCATCTTCTTCTTTTTGCCATTTGTTGGCTAAATCAGTAAGTTTTTCGGCTGCAAAGGTTTTGAGATGTTCTATCCACGCCTGAAAATTATCTTTTGTAATATCTCTGAAATGGTTTAAGATGGGTTCCAATTTGCTCAATTCAGTAGTTTCTATGGTAAGTTCTACCTCTTCATCAGCATAGAGAATATCGCCTTCGAACCAATCGAAATCTCTGTTGAGTTCTAAGCTAAAGTCTTCGTCTTGATAAGTAACTTCGGTGTTGTACTCGTCAATAATAGGTTGAAAACGTGGTTCTTTCACATCTTCCTCAAGTACTTCGACCAACATAAAGCAGTGTTGTTGAGGGTGTGATAGTTCAGGTTTTTTAGGACGTGCTTTGATGCGGAAAGCCTTTAATGGTTGAAAGTAATATTTCCAATTACGGTCGGTTTCTACCAGCCATTCCAAACGGATATTACCTTTGTAGAGTTCATCAGTAGCTACCTCTATATACGCCAAAGGGTGGTTTGAAGGTCGCCACATATCGCCATAGAGGGCAGCCCCATTGGTAGTATTTTGGATAAGTACAATAAGTTCTTTTTCTTCAGGAAGAAACTCATTAGAGAATTTTTGTGCAGTTTCTGGGTTCATTTTCTTATAACAATTTATAATTTGCTTTGTTAGTAATTCTAAAAGAAAGGTTTTGTATTATTTTTTAAGCTGGTATTTGTATATAAGAGTTGCTAGATACGAATACAAATTTCTATGCATATAAATAGAGGTTTTCTCGGTATGAGTGATAACAACCCTATCCCCACCATTGTATTTTCTTGGTATTAATTTTTCAATAACCAAAGGGCTGATGCTGGTATTTCTAATTGTAGTGATAGGGATTTCAATAATATGTGAAAACTTAAAAAGATACAGATTCCCTTTGCACACTAGAAAAGGAGGAGCATAACTTTGAAATATATAGATCCTTCTTATCTCATTGAAATACTGAAAATCCTCCTCACTCATTTCTCCCAAAAGCATTTGCTGAGCACGAGTAGTTCTATTAGTCATAAAGTATAACCAATAGAAAAGTATACCCAAGTAAGGCAAAAATGAAATAACAGCATACAAAAGCAAAACAGAGAGTATATGGTATCTCTCTACATTTTCTTGTTGAAAGGTATTTAAATCTATGCACAAGACCACAAATAGGAAGGGTACAGCTATAAAACCTCCTATTATTACTCCAAAGATGCAACGTACAAAACGCTTGCGCCTCTCCAAGTAAGTTTTTCTCTCTAAAGGAAGAGTTGACTTTGGCTGATAAGAATCCAAACGCTTTTCAAAAGTGTTTTTAGTACCTTCTAAATAGTGTTTTACTATATAAAAGGCAACTCCTCCCATAGAAAAGAATACAAACCAAAAAATGGTTGATTGTGACATGGCTAACTCACGATATTGATAATCCTATTAGGTACTACAATTACCTTTTTAGGGGCGTTACCTTGTAGCTGTTCTGCGGTTTGAGGGTCGGCGAGGATGGCTTGCTCTATCTCGGCAGGAGTCATAGTGGTTGCAAAAGCGCGTTTGAAGCGTACTTTGCCGTTAAACGATACAGGATACTCCTTGCTGTCCTCTTGCAAATACTTATCCTCGTGTACAGGGTAAGGTGCATAAGTTACGCTTTCGGTATTTCCGAGCCTTTTCCAGAGCTCTTCAGCAATATGTGGAGCAAAGGGTGCTACCAGTACCGAAAGAGGCGCTAAAACGTCTCTATGGTGGCATTTTAGCGATGATAACTCATTCACGCATATCATAAACTGACTCACCGAGGTATTGAATGAGAAATTCTCGATATCTTCATTTACCTTTTTGATAGTTTTATGGAGTGCTTTGAGCATCTCGGGTGTAGGGGCTTCGTCGGTTACTTGCCAGCCATTGTCATTGAAATACAAACGCCATAGCTTGCGTAAGAAGTTATACACCCCTGATATACCTGCTGTGTTCCAAGGTTTTGCCTGTTCTAAAGGTCCTAAGAACATTTCGTAGAGGCGCAAGGTATCAGCTCCGTACTGCTCGCAAATATCATCAGGGTTTACCACGTTGTATTTAGATTTCGACATTTTTTCGACTTCACGAGCACAGAGGAAAACATCCCCATTACCCCCCTCAAGGGGGGAATTGTGCCCCTCAAAGATAAACTCTGCATTGGAAAATTCTTTGCGCCACGCTTTAAATTTATCAATATCTAATTCATCAGAAGTATCTTTTAAGAGAGAAACATCTACGTGAATAGGTTGTACCGATTGCCCTTTTATTTGGTTCTTAGATACAAAAGTGTTCGTACCTTCTAAGCGATAAGCAAAAGCACTCATTCCCAGTATCATACCCTGATTAATCAGTTTTTTGAAAGGCTCTTCAGTAGGAGCAAAACCGCGGTCTTTGAGGAATTTGTTCCAGAAACGAGAGTATAACAAGTGCCCTGTGGCGTGTTCGCTACCCCCTACGTAAAGGTCTACGTTTTGCCAGTAGTCTACTACAGATTTAGTAGGGAAGGTTCCACGTGCGTCTTTTTCCATCATATACTCTAACCAATACCAAGAAGAGCCTGCCCACCCTGGCATAGTATTCAATTCTAACGGAAATATAGTTTGATTATCAATGAGTTCGTTGCTCACTACCTTATGATTGACAGTATCCCACGCCCAAGTGGTAGCGTTGCCCAACGGCGGATTTCCCTCTTCAGTAGGGAGGTATTTTTCTACTTCAGGCAGGTGAATAGGTAGGTACTCCTCGTCTATCATCTGTGGCAAGCCGTTTTTATAATATACTGGGAAAGGTTCGCCCCAATAACGCTGACGCGAGAAAACAGCATCGCGGAGACGATAATTCACCTTGGCTTTGCCTGCGCCTTTAGCTTCTAAGGCTGCCAATACTTTAGCAACTGCCTCGCTAAAGTTAGTACAACCATTGAGAATATCAGAGTTTTGATAAGTCATTCCCTCTTTATCGGTAAAGGCTGCTTCTGAAATATCTTTATCGAAAATATTGATAGGTTCAGGCATTCCTTTAGCGCCCTTGAAGTGTTTAGCAAAGGCATAATCACGGTCGTCGCCGGCAGGAACTGCCATAACAGCCCCCGTACCATAGCTTGCCAATACATAATCGCCTATCCAGATAGGAAGCTGCTTGCCGGTAAGTGGGTGCACCGCATACGCCCCTGTGAAAGCCCCCGATACAGTTTTGGTATCCGCCATACGGTCGCGCTCTGAACGCTTGGCAGTAGCTGCGATATAAGCCTCTACTTCAGTACGTTGCTCGTCAGTAGTGATAAGAGGTACTAAAGCGTGCTCAGGAGCCAAAGTAAGGTAAGTGACCCCGAAAAGGGTATCGGGGCGAGTAGTGAATACCTCGATTGTATGTTCGCTACTAGCAAGCGCAAAATTGATAGAGGCTCCTACTGATTTTCCTATCCAGTTGCGTTGGCTTTCTTTGATGCTTTCACTCCAATCGATGGTGTCTAAGCCTTGCAAAAGTCTTTCAGCATAAGCAGTAATGCGCATACTCCACTGGGTCATCTTCTTTCTGATAACAGGGTGACCCCCACGCTCGGATACGCCATTGACGATTTCATCGTTGGCGAGTACAGTTCCTAAGGCAGGACACCAGTTCACTTCGGTTTCTGCCAAGTAGGTAAGTCGGTATTTGAGTAGGATTTGTTGCTGCTGTTCTGATGAAAAAGCGCGCCACTCTTCCGCAGTGAAAGTTGGAGTATCGTCATCGCAAGGAGCATTTACCTTGCTATTGCCTTGTTTTTCAAAGAGGGCGATAAGCGTTTCGATAGGCTCTGCTTTGTCGGTTGCGTTGTTATACCACGAGTTGAACAACTGTATGAATATCCACTGGGTATGGCGATAGTAGTCGGGGTCAGAGGTTTTGACCTCGCGACTCCAATCGAATGAAAAGCCTATTTTATCGAGCTGCTCGCGGTAACGAGCGATGTTCTGCGCTGTAGTAACCGCTGGGTGCTGTCCTGTTTGGATAGCGTATTGCTCGGCTGGCAAACCGAAACTATCGTATCCTTGGGGGTGCAATACGTTAAAGCCTTTGTGACGCTTGTAACGTGCCACGATGTCGCTGGCAATATAGCCTAGCGGGTGCCCTACGTGTAAGCCCGCCCCTGAAGGGTAAGGGAACATATCAAGCACATAGTACTTAGGTTTGGTACTGTTATTTTGGGCTTTGAAAGTTTGGTGTTTTGCCCAATATTCTTGCCAAAAGGCTTCTATTTCTTTGTGATTATACGTCATAAGTGCGAGCCGCACGGGCTTTTTTTAATTATTTGTTGCTTTTTTCTTTACTATACGAGTGAAATTACTCCAATCTTCTATTTTGAAAGCTCTAATATCTCTTACAGAATTAGCAAACCATTCTATATCTGCCAAAGCTTGTATTGCTTCCATCAAGTTTGCCATATCTGAATTTTCACTTAGATACACACTGCCTTGTGCTCTGAAAAAATTATATTCTTGCAGAACGTTTGATATTTCATAATAAGCGTTATTATATGGTTTTCCATAGTATTTTTCCAAATCTAATATAACCATATCAAAAGCTATTGCATACATAGTTTTTATATTGCTTTAAAAAATTCTTTTTCTCCAAAAAAGATACGACCTAAATCATCTTCAATAGCAATTTCCGTTCCTATGAAAGGATTTTGTCTTATTTTGATAATTTTACCTTTTATCCAGTCTTTCAGTAGTGTTAAGTTTGGAGAAACCTCTACAATATCACCAATATTGAAAACTTCTTTTGTATTATTCTTTTTCATATTCAATATTATTTTGGGGCAAAGGTAATAAATAATTTTGAATTTTGAATCTTGAATTTTGATTTTTTGTTTGTTGTTCGGTCATCGTTCGCTTATCCTTCGCTTATCCTTCGCTCATTGTTCGCTCATCGTTCGGTGTAAATAGTTTGTTTGTAAATACGTTTTACCTCCTCTTGCTTTGATATGAGTAATTAACCTATCTAAGTAGATAATCCTATAAAGACAATATGAGTGCCATTTCAGAATATTATATTCTGATTTAGAAATCTGTATACTTCCTTCTTCGTCTAAGTCTATATCTTCAAATTCAGTATCAAAAGGGGCAGCATCATAACTATCAAATTTATCAGTATATATTTCTAAAAGAAAATCTAAAATGGTAGTTTTAAATTATTCATAAGTTTTAGTAATTAATTTCTCGCTCTACGTAGCCTACTATATTGCCCTTTACAAAGATAGTGCGGGTAAGCCAGTTGCCTTGTTTATCGAAGGTATGTTCAAATTTTTGGTCGTTGATACCTGTATTATTGCCTTTTTTATCGTAGGTATAGTGCAAGGTTTGCGGAGGAGTGTAACCCTCGCGAATACTACGCTCCACTACCCTACCCTCGCGGTCGTAACGCAAAGCTACGTATATTTGAATAGGTGGGTCGGCTTTAGTGAGCATCTTTAGCAACGTGCGGCGGTTTTGCTTATCAAACTCTTGATATACTAAGGCTTCGGAATGAGGCGTAGTGAGCGTGCCCTCTATGGCGTTACCATTAGCGTCCCACTTAGTGAAAGTATAAACCTGTGTAGGAGTGGCCGTAGCGGTGTTATTTTGCTGAGGTATAGAGGTATAGCTAAGCATACGTCCGTTATCGTCATACTTATAAGTACCTATAGTAACCTCTACGTAGTGATGGGTTTCTTTGGTAAGTATGACCTGTTGAAGCCTATCGGAAGCGTAAGTATATTGGTAATACAGACGAATATTGCCGTATTTTTGCTCTAACGAAACAGCGTTGCCTGCGGGGTTGAACACGTAGGTATTCTCGGTAGCAAGGCGTTTTTGGGTAAGATTGCCGCGATAAACATCGTAAGTGCGCTCGGTAAGCGTGCTAACATTATCGGCTACTTCTTTTTCTGCGCGTGTAGCGGGCAGATTCATAATCTGGGCTGACCCTATAAGAGGGAGCAGGAGGTATAAAAATATTCTTTTCATCATATAGTGTTATTAAAAATGTTCCACGTGGAACATTTATCTTATAAAGGCGAAGCATTTTCTATGCTTTAGATAATTGAGATTATGGTCGTTATCGTAAGCTTCTTTTTCAAAAATAATATTGCGGTAAGCGCGGTATTTATCTTTATACTTTAGGTATTTCAGTAGAAAATCGGCTATGTACCAAAGGTAGAAAAACACTACTAACAGTTCGCGTTGCTGGGCTAAATGAATGCGTTCGTGATTTTTAAACCTACTATCTTTCAGATACTTAGCATCATTTGTAAAAACAAAAGGATATAAAGTAATACCTGAAAAACCTTTAGGTACAAAGTGCTTATTGACTATAAACATTTCTTTTGGAATTTATAAATTGATGGGTTAGTTAGCTAACCGAAGCAGGTAAATATGCGATGAATATTCGCCCTTTCGGTAGCCATAATAGTTAGAACGGAGACCGTTATAGATACCTTTCAGAAAGCTTTTCTTACCGGTTTTATACTGTTCTGAAAGCATACTTACATAAAAAGCATCAAAAAGCATAGGATAGGTAGCTATAAGCTCGAAGCCCTCAGTAGCAAATAGCTGTTTGATACTTTCCTTAGAAAAGTGCCAAAGGTGTCGCGGTACATCGAAAGCAGCCCAATATTGCTGGTAATGCTTAGCATCAAAAGAGCGATAATTAGGAACTGCTATTACTAATAATCCATTGTCTTTCAGTAGGTTCTTAAGAATTTTAATCTCTTGAACTGTGTCGGGTATATGCTCTAAGACGTGCCATAGAGTTATCACATCAAAGGAATGTAGGGTAAGTGCCTCGTAGTTAGGATAGAGTGTAAGTTGCTTATCGCTAGCTTTAATACGTGCTTTATCACTAGGCTCTACCCCTACTGCTTGCCAATGAGCATACTGCTGGCAGGCTTTTATAAAATCGCCTGTGCCTGCTCCGACATCTAACAGATTGATATTCTCTTTCTTATATTGGCTAATGAGTTTTATTTTATGTTTTAGATTATAGCGCTTTACCCATTGGTATAGTTTCTCGAATAAGGTTTTACGTCCGTCAGTATGCGATATATAATTTTCACTCTCGTAGTATCTGCTAAGCTGAGAGGGTACGGGTGTAGTGCGATAGAGTTGCAGCTGAGGGTCGTAGCACAGCTTAAAAATTTCTTGCGACACACTATAGTCTCTGGTGGTAATATCAGTATACATAATAAGGTTTTATTTTTAGCTGCAAAGATAGTAATTAATTATAAATTATCAAGGGAGAAGTATAAATTGTTCCACGTGGAACTTTTTTTGATTATTTTTAGCCTTAAAATAGTGAAAAATTAAAATAAGGCTCATTTAGAGCGTTTCAGTAAGTTAGTGGTATACTTATATCACTTTTAAAAAATAATGCTTTAAAAGGGCTGTATTGAAGTCGTTTTTAAT
>ERZ773233.1163-NODE-1163-length-15620-cov-7.035657_pt1 | contig 15620 bp, 15 predicted proteins | sample MGYA00580991_ERZ773233 | MGnify/ENA primary metagenome ERZ773233 (study PRJEB29015, sample SAMEA2738178) | human oral metagenome | biome: human oral; feature: human-associated habitat; material: saliva | place: China | collected 2161 ...
TGTATTTGAATAATGAAACTTATAGGTATGTCTTTAGGATTCTTGCGATGAAGGAAATTTTCGAGAATTTAGATCAGTATTTTGATATTTCTAAGTGGGGAAGTCAATATCAGATTCCTGAAACTCAGAAGATTACTCTAGGAAAGACTGATAATCTTGCAGCGTGGGCTGTTGCTAATGGATATACCTATCTAGAAGTAAGGAATTTGAATCCATGGATCAGGGCAAATAAATTGCCTGAGGGATCTTGGACTATTGAGGTATATAAGAGATAGTTTTTAGCTATATAGAGTCAAAAAAGGGAGAAAAATCAGATTTTCTTCCTTTTTGTTTACATAAAAATTAAGAAAAAGCTCCCTAATATAGAGAGCTTTTGGATGTCTTCAGAGTTCATTATAGAAACTGATAAGCTTCTTGATTTCTTCGAAGTCTTCGGTGTCTGCAATGTAATGGAGCTCTGTCTCCATTGCCATGAGGTGTTCCTTATGTTCTTTGAGGTAGCGTAGGTTTTTGAAGAAACTTACGAGCACCAAAATTGTCAATGCAATAACGAATATAAGGATTATTACAAAAAATACTAGCTTATTGCCTGTGCTTAGTATCCCTAATGTAGTACATATTATGATTATAATAAAAGCAACTACACTGCTGGAGTATCTAATTCTTAGTTGGTTCAAAGAGGCAAGAATGTCTTTGTGTTTTTCTCTGAAGATTTCTTGAGTTGTTTTTGTGTTCATAATGGTGGGGTTTTTTGTTTATTGCGAGGATGAATAGTAGCCTTTTTATACGAGAAGTCAAGAGATAACTTTAATTCTAGTTTTTCCTAGGAGAAGTTTTGTGTTAGAAATTTTTTTTCCAATCTTCTAAAATCCTATTGAGATAAACTATGTTGTGGAGTCAAACGAGCGTTCCTCATAGAGTTTCCTGCTCTCTGATGAGATGGCAAAGGTAAGCTTTTGAGAAGTTTCTGCAGGTATAACAGTCACAACCTTCAGTTAGAGGAGAAAAGTCTGTTCTAAATTCAGAATTTATAATTTTTATGTTCCCCTGGTCTGAAAAAGCTATTCCGTGTCTTCAGAGTCTTGTTGCTGCTACGCAGTCAAACATATCTACTCCATGCTCAATCGCAAATCTCAAATCTTCAGGAGTTCACACTCCCATAAGGTATCTTGGTTTATCATTTGGGAGGAGCGGGGTTGTGTGAGCTACGACTTGTTCGATGAGTTCTCTACTTTCTCAGACACTTACTCCTCAGATGGCGATCCCGTCTCGAGCAAATTGGCTAAGGTACTGTGCGGATTCGGTTCTCAAGTCAAGGTAGCTCCCTCACTGTACGATTGGAAAGAGTACTCCTCTTGAGCTTTCATATTTCGGTTGGAAGTAGTCAAAGGCTCTTTTGGCCCAGCGATGTGTCATTGCGATATGTTTTTGGATCGTTTTTTTGTCGGCTCAGGCTGGAGAACAGACATCTAATACCATCATAATATCTGAACCGAGTTCACACTGAGTGTCTACGACATTTTCTGGAGTAAACATATGCTTGCTTCCATCATATGGAGAGCGGAATTTTACACCCTCTTCTGTGAGCTTTATCCCGACTTTATGAGTATGCTTTTTATCGTTAAATTTTTGGTTTGCTAATCAAAGGGAAAAAACCTGAAATCCTCCACTATCAGTCAAAATGAGTCAGTTTTTTCGATTTTCAAAAGTATGAAGTCCTCATGCCTGCTGAACGATTTTGCTTCCAGGTCTCAGATAGAGATGGAAGGTGTTTGCGAGAATAAGGTTGATAGGCTCTATTTTATCTCAGATGTATTTTTTGTCTTGGAGGAGATCAAGGATCATGCCTTTGATCGTAGCTTTGGTTCCAACTGGCATAAAAATTGGAGTTTTAACCTTGATACCGTTGAGTGTTATTTCTCAGGTTCTGGCATTCCCTTTTTGTTTCAGTATTTTGAAGTCGAGTTTTCACATTTAGTATTTTCTATGATTAAAAGTTTAGTTTATATTATGATTTTTCTTTTGAAAAGCAAGGTTTTGGCTAATGAGTATCGTCTTAAATTCAGATTTTTTTAGTTGATGATTTGGATTTTAGTGATTTTAAAATGTATTAGAGAATAGTTGGAAAATTTCTCTTGACATTTTGAAGGAATTCTTTATTCTCTGCTTTTGTCTTTTATTTTTACTTTTAGAGATAGAAATGAACAAATTGTCAATTGTTGCTGCTCTTTCTGTAGGTCTTTTGACTCTTGGAGGAGTATATGCAGAGAATCAAACTGGAGCTGTTGCTTCAAACACAACAGGTGCAAACACAACAGGTGTTGTTGCTCCACTAACTGGAGATAAGGCTCCACTAACTGGAGATAAGGCTCCACTAACTGGAGATAAGGCTCCATTGACTGGAGATAAGGCTCCATTGACTGGAGATAAGGCTCCATTGACTGGAGATAAAGCTCCACTAACTGGAGATAAGGCTCCACTAACTGGAGATAAGGCTCCAAAGAATGAAGATGATGGAGTAGCTATTGGTGGACATAAGATTTTTATGTCACAACCAGTAGGTTCTCTTAGACCTCTTTATCATGTAGGAAAGGATTTGCCTGTTTCATTCAATATTATGAAGAAGGAAACTCTTTTCTCAGGAACAACTACTGCTTATGGTTCTATTGATAGTTTCTCTGGAAACTTCAAGGTAAGTCTTGAGATGAGTAATAATCTTGTTGAGCCTAAGACATGGAAGGCTCTTGATCCTAAGGATTATTATTTGACTGGAATCGTTCCTATGTACTCTGGAACAAGCTATCAGCTTTCAGGACTTAGAGTAAAGGAACCAGGTTTCTATAGAATTACTATCCAACAAGAAGGTGGAGAAAAACTAAGTGGAACGCAAGAAATCAAGGTTTTCACTTATCAATCAGAATATGCATTTACTGGTGATGAGCTCGCTAAGGTAAAGGCTGTAAGTCAGATTTGGGATAACTTGGTTGATACTTTGAAAAAGCAATCTCCAAAACTTTCTGGAGACCAGAACTGGATTAAAGCTTCAGATGACGTAAAATCTAATATTAATGCTATCCTTGCATATGAGGCAGATGAGAAAGTTGCAACTAAGGAAAATAGACCTCACTATTATTCAGCTCCAACTGATTGGAGATCATTCTCTTACTTGATCGGAGCTTGGATAGCTGACACCATTCAACTTAGAAAATAGTTTGAAAAAGCTGAAGAAGTCCTTGTATTACCTAGGAGAAAGAAAGTCCTCATTGTGAGGACTTTTTTTGTTTTTCTTGGATACTTTTCCTTGCAAATGAGCTTGATTTCACTACACTAGAGTCAGTTTTTTCAGCTTTTTTATTATTAAATAGAGCAGGGATATGCCTCGTATTGTAGATGTGATCGAAGAACTTAAAATTGATAAAGCAACTTTTGCCAAAGTGTATGAAAAGGTGATGGATAAGCCGCTAAGTGCAAAGGCTGCGACTATTTCTGATGCAAATTTGGAAAAGATTAAGTATGTCTTGGATCAATTGCCGTCTAAGTGAGCGAAAACTGCTAAGGAGGAGAAACAGCCTGCTAAAAAAGCAGCTCAAGAGGCTAAAGTTTTGAAATCTGATGAATTAGGATTTTGAGGTGGATTCTTGTCCGGACTTGGATTTTCAAAGCAGGAGGAAAAGACAGTAGAGCCTGAGCAAGATGAAGATGATCTTGCATTGCATAATATTCAGATCCCTGTGGTTTCTAGTGAGGAAGTTTCTCAGGAAAGAATTAGTTTTTCTCAACCTACGCAGAGATATGAGGCGCGTAAGATTTCTTCAGCTCCTGAACAACCAAAAGAAAAGAAAGAATTTCCAGCAAAAAAACAGCATGGGAATATCTCAATTGGGCAGGGAACTTATAAGCCAAAGGAAAAAGTTATCGCGACAGCTGCTGATTTTGCAAGATTCCAGACTGAGAAAGCACCAGAAAAGAAATCAGATTTTTCTGAATGAGTTGCTAAAAAACATCATACTTCACAGTCTGAGAAAAGGGTTGAAAAGAAACCTGAGAATAAGCCAGTTGCACCAAAGGTACACAAGGAAGCTACAACTTCAGCAAACCTTGTAAAGAAAACGGAGGTGACTATTGATGAAAATATTACTGTAAAAGAGTTCTCAGAAAAGATCTGAGTTCCTTTGCCTGAGGTGATGAAAAAACTGATTGCAAATGGTATTATGACAAGTTTGAATGCAAGTCTGGATTTTGATACAGCATCTTTGATTGCTGAAGATTTGGGTGTTTTGCTCAAGAAAAAAGAGGCAACTTTGGATGCTCAGAGTTTTATGGAGTGAGATTTGCAAAAGATCTTGGATATTGATAAGGAGGCTGAACATCAGGTTGAGAGAGCTCCAATCGTTACTGTAATGGGGCATGTGGATCATGGAAAGACTTCATTACTTGACTATCTGAGAAAAACGAGTGTTGCTGGTTGAGAAGCTGGAGGTATTACTCAGTCAATCGGAGCTTCGATGATTGATTATAATAATAAGAAGATTACCTTTATTGATACGCCGGGACATGAGCTCTTTACTTCGCTTAGAGCGAGAGGAGCGAAACTTACAAATATTGCGATTATTGTGATTGCAGCAGATGATAGTGTGATGCCTCAGACGATTGAATCAATCAATCATGCGAAGGCTGCTTGAGTGCCTATTATTATTGCAGTGACTAAGATTGATAAACCTGGTAATAATATGGAACAGATCAAAGCTGATGTTGCCAAGCATGGTTTGACTCCAGAGGATTGGGGAGGAGAAACACCTTTTGTTGGGGTTTCTTCAAAAACTGGTCAGGGAATCGATGTTTTGCTAGAGTATGTACTTTTGCAAGCTGAGATGCTAGAACTAAAGTATAATCCTGAGAGACAGGCGGTTTGAGTTGTTGTAGATGCGTATAAAGATCCAAAACAAGGAGTAGTTGCAAGTTTGATTGTCTTGACTGGAACACTTAAAAATGGAGATATTATTGTGGCTTACAATACTTATGGTAAGGTTAGGAGAATGCAGAACCGGATTTGAAAGAATGCTTCAAAGATTTCAGGATGAGAACCAGTTCAGATTCTTGGATTTACTGAGTTGCCAGAACCAGGAAGAATTGTTGAGGTTGTTTCTAATGAAAAAGAGGCTAATCAGAGAATTGCCTTTATCAAGGAAAATGAGACCAAGGCAAAGGGAGATGGAGCTTTGCAACAGTTCTTGGCTCAGTTGAAGGCTGGAGATCAGTCAAAGATATCAGAATTAAGACTAATTTTGAAGGCGGATGGTTCTTCAAGTTTGGAAGCCTTGAAACAGGCTGTTGATGGAATTTCTCTACCAAAGCATGTTACTATCAAGGTTGTGCATAGTGATGTTGGATATTTTGGAGAAAGTGATCTTTCGCTAGCTCAGGCTTCAAGAGCAATTTTGCTCTGATTTAATATCTCAATGAATGCAGCTCTTAAAAAGAAGGCTGAATCTCTCAAGATTGAGATGAAGACTTTTGATATTATCTATGAATTGACTGATTATCTTACTAATCTTTTGCTTGGTATGGTTGAGGTTGAAAAAGAAGAGGTTGTTGTTGGAAAGCTTGAGATTCTTTGAGTTTTCCATACTGAGACCAGAGAAATGACGATTTGAGGAATGGTTAAGGAAGGAAAGGTGAAAAATAAACTTAAGTTTAGAGTATACAGAGGGGAGGATATTTTGACAAATGGGGAGATCTTGTCTCTCAAGAGAAATAAGGATGAGGTGAAAGAAGTGAATGCAGGAGAGGATTGTGGGATGAAGGTGAAGATGGGAAAGAGACTTGATATCTGAGATATTCTTGAATTTTATGAGATGCAAGAGGTGAAAGAGTAGTTTTTTATTCTCTTGTGCTGATGATTTCGCCTTTAGGCTATATAAAAGATGAAAAAGCTGATTGGAAAGATCAGTTTTTTCTTGTTTTTGAGAGGTAAAAATTTATAAAAAAATCTGATTTTTATTTTTCTAGTTATGAGTAATGCAAACTAATTCATTGGTACATAATGCGGTATATGCTGCGGATAAGCCACAGATTGAGCTTCTTTTGGATACTCCGTTCTCAAAGGAAATTCGTATCTGTCTTTCAAAGGGGCAGGAAATGAAGAGGCATCAAACTGCCTTTCCAATTGTTGTTGAACTTTTCGAGTGAGAAGCTGAATTTTGAGTAGAGGAGCAGATTTATCATTTGTATAAGGGAGACATCCTTACTTTGGAAGCAGGGATTCCTCATGATGTAAAAGCACTTGAGGAGAGTATTATTCGTTTGACACTTTCAAAGCAGGATGCGGTTGCTCGTGTGGAACAAGTTGCTCAGCAAAGTGCATAATGATTATAAAGGGCTGAGAAATCAGCTTTTTATCTTTTTTTATTTTTAACGATTGGGTATTTGATGGCGAAACTTTACTTTAGATATGGGGCAATGAATGCTGGGAAATCAACTGCGCTCATGCAGGTGGCATATAACTATGAGGAGAGAGGTATGCAGGTGCTGATTTTAAAGCCAGCTACTGATAGTAAGTGAGGTGCTAGTGTTGTTTCTAGGATTTGACTGGAGAGAAAGGTTGATGCTTTTATTGAAAAGGGGGAGAGGATTGATGCTATCCTAGATAGGATTTCTGAACAGGGAAAATATGCGTGTATTTTGGTGGATGAAGTGCAGTTTTTGGAGGAAGCACAGATTGACCAACTTTTTGAAATTGCGATTTTGAGAGATATTCCAGTAATTTGCTATGGATTGAGGACAGATTTTTTATTGCAAACTTTCCCTGCGAGTGGAAGGCTTTTAGCGTTGGCGCATAGTATTGAGGAATTAAAGACGATTTGTCGCTGTGGGAGGAAAGCAGTATGTAATTTAAGGCTTATAGACTGAAAACCGGTGTTTACAGGAGCACAGGTAGCGATAGATGGAAGTGGTGATATTCGCTATGAGTCAGTATGCTGAAAATGTTTCTTTAAGCTCAAGGAGCAGTATGCCTAATTTTTGGTTAGCTCTTGCAAAATCTGAAAAAATAGCTATACTTTTGCTGTGAAGATTGCCCTCAACATTTAGGTGGATTAAAAAGCAGGAAAGGAGGCTAAAAATCAGATTTTTTTGCTTTTTAATCTATCTTGAAGAAGAGTGCTGAGGCGGATTTTCTCAGACTTTTTTATTTTTTAGAATATAAAAAAATGGTAGTAAGAAAACAATTTGAGCTTGCTCGCCAATCAATGACTTGGCAAGGAAGGGAAATCTCTCTTGAAAAGGGGAAATTGGCTGTGCAGGCAGATGCGAGTATTAGAATGCAAATGGGAGAAAATGTGATGCTTTACTCAACAGTTATGGAGAAAAATCCGAAAGAAGGACTCGATTTTTTGCCATTGATGATTGATATGAGAGAGAGTTATTCAGCTGCTGGAAGAATTGCTGGAGCTGTATATAGAAGAAGAGAGGGAAGACCTTCTGATACAGCAATCTTGTATGCGAGATTGACAGATAGGGCTTTGAGACCTATGTTTCCAAAGGGGATGATTAATGATGTGGTAGTTTCAATCACTCCGCTTGCATTGGATCATCAGTTGGGGCTTGGAGTAATGCATATTATTGGAGCTTCGCTTTCTATTATGGCGGCTGGAATTCCGTTTGATGGGCCCGTTGGAGCTGCACAGATAGGATATCTTGATGGAGAATTTATCGTAAATCCGACTCTTGAACAGTTGGAAAAATCAGAATTAAATCTTTTGGTGGCTGGAAAGAAAGGCTCTATCAATATGATTGAATGTGAGGGAAAAGAATTTCCAGATGATTTGATGAAAAAAGCATTTGACCTTGGACAAAAGGTGATTGATGAGGCATGCGATTGGCAGTTAGAATTTTTGAAAACTTTGGAGATTAAAACTCAGGAAATCACTTTTAATAAGCCATCTGAGAAAACTATGCAATTGGTAGATCAGGTTTTGACTCCTGAAAGACTTGAGGCGATGGCTGGAAATACTAAGACTCCATTCAATGAACTCTATTCTCAGTATGAAAAAGAGGCTTTGGCACTAGCAGCTGAAAAGGCTGAGAGTGAGCAGGCGAGTGAATACAGTGAAAGTAAAATCAAGATGGGAGTTTTCAACGCAATTAAGAAATTTATTAGATCAAGAACTATTGAAACAGGGAAGAGAATAGATGATAGAGGAGAACTTGATATTAGACCACTCTATTGTGAAGTTGATAACTTGCCTAGAGTGCATGGAAGTGGGCTTTTTTGGAGAGGAGATACCCAGGTCCTCAGTACAGTTACGCTTGGTGGACCAACTGATTACTTGGTGCTTGATGATATGGAACATGATGATGTGCAGCAAAAGTATTTTCATCACTATAATTTCCCTCCATTCTCAACTGGAGAAGCGAAAGCTATGAGAGGAACTGGAAGAAGAGAAATCTGACATGGAAGACTTGCAGAGAAAGCGCTTGAAAATATGATTCCGAGCAAAGAAGATTTTCCGTATTCAATCAGAGTTGTGAGTGAGTGTCTAGGATCTGGAGGGTCGACTAGTATGGGATCAGTTTGTGGTTCTACACTTGCATTGATGGATGCTGGAGTGCCTATCAAGAAGCCAGTAGCTGGAATTGCTATGGGGTTGATGACTGAACATCTAGAAGATGGAACAATTACTAAGTATCGTATTCTTAATGACCTTATGGGAACAGAGGACTTTACTGGAGATATGGATTTTAAGGTGGCTGGAACCAAAGAAGGAATCAATGCTATTCAGCTTGATACTAAACTGAAGGGACTTACACTCCAGATTATCCATGAGACTATAGATAGAGCAAGTAAAGGATATAAGGAGATTATGGACTTTATGCTTGAGACTATCGGACAGCCAAGAGAAGCTGTTAAGGAATATGCGCCTAAGATTCATGTTTTCAAGATCAACCCTGAGAAAATCAAGGAAGTTATTGGAAAAGGAGGTGAAGTTATTGATAAAATTATTGAACAATGTGATAATATCAAGATCGACTTTGAAGATGATGGAACTTGTTTCTTGACTCATAGTAAACAGGAAATTATTGAAAAGGCGAAAAATCTGATCATGGAAATTGCGACAGATTTGGAAGTTGGACAGGTTTTTGATGCAAAGGTTGTAAGAGTTGAGGCATATGGACTTTTTGTTCAATTGCCAAAGGGAAAACAGGGACTTTGCCATGTTTCAAATCTTGGTCAGAAATTCACTGATGGATTGGATAAACATTTCAAGGTTGGAGATACGATTCATGTTGTGATCTCTCAGATTGGACAAGATGGGAAGATTGCTGTTAAGAGAAAGCTTGGTTAAAAGTTTAAAATAATAAAAAATCTGATTTCTCAGTTGGGAGATCAGATTTTTATTTATTATTTTGTAGTTTATACCTGATATTTTCAGAGATTTTTTTTCTATCTCGGGCTCTGCTCATAAATTCATGCATTGCTTTTTTTAGGGTTGGAAGGGATTTATCTGATACGAGGATTCCTGAATCCTGATCAATAAGTTCAGCGCTGGCTCCTTCTTCAAATCCGAGGACTGGGACCCCCATGAGCAGTGCTTCTGCCGTTCCTATTCAAAAACTTTCCTTCGTGAGATTGATGAGTCCTGAACTATCTTTTATGGTTTCAGCGAGTCCGTCTTGCATTCGACCTGTGAAAATGATTGTTTCTCCAGCGATATTTTTTAATTTTTCTTCATCTGGTCCAGAACCTATCATTAGCAATGGCAATTTGAGTTCGTTGAAAAGTTTGATAATGACTTCACACTCTCTTACAAAGCTCACGAGTCTTCCTATGCAAACAAAATATGGTTTTGGAGTCTGGGAAATGCCCATATATCGGTACTGATCACCGATGGTAGGGTAGTGAACAGTTGATGAGAAACCGTAGATTTGTTTTGCTAATTTTTGAGTGTAATGACTATTAGCAATTATTGTGTCAAATTTTGTATAGGACTGATCTCGTTTGCGAAGCTTTGGAGTAATTTTCTTAAAAAGCCATTTCTTCCATCAATGAAACTTGCCTAGGTATTCCTCGTAATGACTCCGAATATACTGCATTGGAGAGTGTAGGTAGAGTGAGGTTGGGACTCAGATTGGATCGATATTTTTTGCAATAGCGAAAGATGAAATCTGAACTTCATCAGGTTTTCGTTTTTTTATCTTTCTTGAGAGAATTTTCATGAATAAGGGATAAAAAACGATCAGATTGCGGTAGTCAAAGATCGAAGACAGAATTTTGACTTTTCTTTTTTTGAAATAGAGAAAAATTTTTGCTAGCCAATTTGGTAGAGCCTGAATGATAGGTATAGTATAGCTTTTTTCAGGGGATCAGGGAGTCGGGATATGAAGCTGTTTTTGTTCTGAAATGAGCGTGAAAAGCTGGATCTGTGTTTCTGGTCAGCTTTTTCTGAGAGCTTTTATGAGAAGGTCGTTTAGCACTTGCATTACGCCTCATGGCATGGTCCAGCAGTTGACAAAGGCGATTTTCATTTTAATCTCTCAGTATATAAAAGTCGTTTGAGTATAGGAGAAAAAAGGCTGATTTCAAGGGGATTTTAGTGACTTAAATTCTGACTTGACTTTAATAGCAGAAGTCCTACACTCTGTAGATATAGAGCTTATTTCAGGCTTTTTTATCTCTTAAAAGAGTAGAGACGATGAAAACTATCGATAGATTGCTACTTTTGGTAATTGCTGGAGTGTTAGCTGGAACGTATTATTTTACGAATAGTCATGTTCCTAGTCCTGTTGAGCAAAAGAGTGTGAGTGTTGTTGGAGTTGGTGAGGCGAGTGCGACTCCAGATCAGTTGACGATTACTTTTTCTATTGCTCAGACTGGAGCAAGTACACAGGCAGCTCAAAAATTGGTAAACCAGAACATTGATACATTGAGAAAAGGACTTTCTGAACTTGGTGTTTCAGAACAGCTTAAGACTGAAGTATTTAGAACTTCTCCAGATTATGATTGGAAGGATTGAGATCGTGTTTCTCTTGGGTATCAGACAGAGGCAACTTATAGCATAAAACTTGCTGGAGCAGATTTTGAGAAAAAGGGAAATCAGATTCTTCAGCTTTTGCCTGAGATTTGAAATATTGAGGTGGATAGTACCGTATATGGACTTTCATCTCTTGATAAGCCAAAGCTTGAGGCGAGAGAAAAAGCATTTGAGAATGCGAAAATGCAGGCAGAACAAATTGCTAAACTTTCTGGTAAAAAGTTAGGTAAAGTGCTTGCTATCTCTGCTGACAGCATGGATCGTGAATATGAGAGACCTTATTATCCAATGGCGATGATGGCGAAGAGCTCTGTTGCTGAGTTGGCAGATGAAACAACAGAAGTGGTTTCCGCAGGTGAGGAAAAGATTTCTGCTCAGCTTGAGGTTGTTTTCGTGCTTGAATAAGAGTTAGTCTTTAGAGAAAAATGATAAAAAAACTGATTTCAGAGATTGAGATCAGTTTTTATTTTAATCATTTATTTACTCGCTTAGCTGAAGGTATAAGGAGATTTCTCCTCAAAAAGCTCTTTTGTAAGATTGAGTTTATTGACTGAATTTGCATAGCAGGTGATAAGCTTTTCTCACTTCTGAACTTTGTCTCCAAGTTTTTTGTGTAGGAAGAGTCCAGCTCAGGCATCTCCTGGAGCTCCTAGCGTTCTAGCTAGCATATTGAGATATTTCATATCAATACCTGTGAGTTCTCACTCTGTTGGTGCAGTATAGTCAAAGGTTTCTGATCCGAGCGAAAGTTCTTCGGAGTTGATATCAGGTTTTTCTCCTCCTTGTGCTTTGATGATTTCTTGAAGCTTTGTTCGTGCTTTTCAGCTGAGAAGTTCTGAAGTTGCAAGCTCTAGAGCGGAGGAATAATCTTCTTTTAGACCGCAGATTACGATGAGCTGAGCTGCTAAATCAAGTGCTTTTTCTTGAAGGTCAAGAGCTCTCTCTGGGTGCTGTTGCAGAATTCTAAGGACTTCTCTTACTTGGAGAACGGCTCAGATTCCGTTTCCGATTGGCTGAATGGCCTGAGTAATTGCGACTTCTGTTTTTATCCCTAGTGATGAACCAATATTTCTGAAATGGCTTGCGATTCTCTCAGCATCGGCTTGGTTTGTGACTTTTGCAGTTGGTCCGACTGGGATGTCTATCAAGCAATGGTTGATTCCCATAGCATAGTTTTTTGCCATGATACTTGAGATCATTCTGGCATATGGCTCCATCCCAAGTGGAGCTGATACTTTGATAATTCTATCGTTTGCTGGTGCGAGGTTAAGATTCCCGTTCCAAGCGAGGCAACATTTGTGCTTATCTACGAGTCTGATGATTTCAGATTTTTTAAGTTCGCTTTTCATGAGTACTTCTACGCATTCTCCAGTTGCAGCTGGAGAGGTGATTGATTTAGAGAAGGTTTTTGGTATTGTGATCCCTAGTGAAGCGAGTAGCGGAACGATGATCATTGTCGTTTCGTTTCCTGAAACTCCTCAGATGCAATATTTACTCGCAACAATTCCTGGAAAACGGTACATATCTCCAGTATAAGCGGTTGCTTTTGTAGTATAGGCAAGTTCTTCAGGATCAGATTTATAGAAAAAGCTGGTCGCGGTATAATAGGCTAAAATCAGATCTGAAAGTTTATTATTTTGCATATCTTCGATGATAGCGTCAATTTCCTCGGTAGTGAGTTTTTCTCAGAGGAGTTTTTTTCTGATGGCTATTAGAGAGAGTGGGTTTGTCCTCATGAATGAAACGAGAACATTATCTCCTTCCATAATTGGGTAGTTATCTAGTAATTCCTGAGTTGCTCAGATAATTCCAGGTTCGAGCTCATCAGAAAATGCAACATCAACAACATATTCTTCTTTATTTCTGATGAGTGAGATTTTGTCTTGAGGAGAGATTCCGTAGGCAGTCGCTTCTTGAGTATTGAGCATAGCTACGATTCCTTCTCAGTTACTGATATTGAGTTTTTTGATTTTTCAACTAAAAATTTCCATAAAGTTTGATAAAAAGAATAAAATCAGATTTTTTTTGTTTTTTTATGCATTTCGGATTTTGCGTAGGATCACATTCTCAGCATAGGCGATTTCTTCCTTTCTGACTGTTGGTGCTATTTTTGCTAGATATTCGCTTTCGATCCCGCTAAGAAGCTTATTGTAGCTACTTTGATATTCTTTATTTCTTATGATATCTGGGCTTTCTCGTTGATTTACGAGTGTTGAGACTTTTTCGATATCTAGAATCCTATCGTCTGTGCCTCCTTTCCCTCATGATTTCTCCAATCGATTCATTATTTTTCCTATGGTAAATTTTGATTTTTCTCGATTGTTTTGGAGACTTTCTACTTGTCTAATTTTTTCTCAGGAGAGGGCATATTTAATCAGATTTCTTGGGGTTGCAATATGTTGTTTGAAATCTGTATATTGAACGACTTCATTAGTCTCTGTCGGTGTTTTTCAATTGGTAAATTGTCCTCTTTCTCCGATACGATCAGCAAATTGTTTTAATATTTTTAATTGATTTGTTGAGATGTTCGGTTGCTTGAATGTTTTTAGGATTGGAGCAAAGAAGCTATAATAACCAGGATCAGTATTTTTATTGAGTTGTTCTTTTTTGAGTCCAAGTCCGGATTTGATTTTTGTGATGATTCCGGTTTTTAGTTGCTCTTTTTCTATTTCATGTTTGATGCTAGTTGCTTCAGTGTCTCAGAGGTTGTGTTGAATATTTTCTCCAAGCTTAGTTTCAATTACTTTTTTGATTTCTTTGTATGAATCTAGTCTTTTATCTGGGAAGATGGTTTTGGGATCTGCTTGATTCATTAGCTCGGTTAACCCTGGGATTTTAAAGAGTTTTTTTTGTTTTGTCCCTGTAATATCTATGGACTTTGTTGCGTCGTTGATATTATTGGTACTTATAGAAAATTCTCCTGTGATTGGTGTAAATTGGTAGGAAACTTTTGGATTATTGGCATCACTATATTGGTAGTAGCTTTTACTCTCTGCTTTTTGTATTACTTTTCAATTTGTTGCTGATATTCCTAGCTTCTCAAACAGTACTTTTCATGCTTTTAAGGCTGTTAGTTTTGCTTTTTCTTTAATGATCTGTTGAAATTGTTGTCTCTCTCTTGTAATCATTTTCTCTCTTATAGGACTTTTTGCTCGAACTTTTTGAAGCTTTATGAGATCAGGATCAGATTGATTTTTTCTGAAAAGCTTTGATAGAAGTGAATTGAGTTTTTCGTTCTCAAACTCGAGTGCTTTAACTTCAGGACTTTTTTTAAAGGCTTCTAGGTACCCTTTGTAGGTCTCCTTAGGGATATTTTTTAGGATATCTTCTTGAGGAATGTTGTCAAGTTCTTTGATGAAATCAGTTTTTTCACTTGTTCCGGCAGTGGAATCCATGATTTTTTTATCATTATTTTGTTCTAGGAGTTCTGCTTTTGTTGTATATTTTTTTTCGTTTTGTTGTTCTTTGAGCTCTTTTTCCTTTGTTTTCTTTTGAATATTATCTCTTTCTAGACTATTTGTGCTTTTTGATGTATAGCTTTGAGTTCAGCTAGATTTTTGTTTCTTTTTTAAGAAATCTGCATTCCTTTTAATATAAGTACTGAGATGATCTATAATTTTTGCTAGACTCTCCTCATGAGTCGTTTTTCATATAAGAATTGATTTTGTATCTTCAGTTAATGCTTCTTTTTTTGTTAGGTAATTGTAGAAATTATTAAGCTTTTTTAATAACCATCCCTCTTCTTTCGATATTCATTCATTCTTTAGAATATTTCTAAAATATTCTAAGTATTTTTTTGTTGAATTTGTTATGTTTTTTCCTTTGATTTGTTCTAATATTTGTTTTTCGCTTAGATTTGATTTTATTAGGCTGTTAAAAGTTTCGTTAGAGATTGTTTGTCAATTTTTGTTTAGTCCTCAGCTTTTTTTCTTTCTCCTCAGGATTCAAATATTGTTGCTCATATAGTCCTGAACATGAGTGATGGCTTTTGCTGTGAGTTTTATTAGATCAAATTTGGTATTTTTCAGAAGATTTTTTGTATCATTTGTTAGTTCTTCTCACCTCTCTAGAAAATTTATGATATTTGTTAGTTTTTTATATACTCGATTTTCTTTTTCTAGTCCTTCATTTTTTAAGATATTTTGAAATTTAGTTAGATAGTTTTTGACTATAGAGGCAAGTTGGATTCTTCATCTATTTATCTCGCTCTTTTCTTTGTCTGTTGTGAATATAAGATGTTTTTCTCAATTACTTATCTCATTTATCTTTTGTATAGTGGCTGCTCAGAGTGTTTTTTTGATTTCTTGTACGTAATTTTCTTCTTTTTTATTCCAATATTTAAGGCTATCAAGATTTTCTCCTTGTCCAATTTTTTTATCAATATTAGAAACTTTATCAGTGCTTTTTTTCGCTGATTTCCCTCTTTCATAAGATGTGTAGCTTCCTCATTCTAGGCTCATTTTGAGCTGTTCCTAATAAATATAAATCTTTTTAATTATATCTGAAAAGTCTTGAAAAAACAAATTTTTAAGCACAAAAAATCAGATTTTTTTTGATTTGATTGCATTTTACTTAAAAAATCGTATATCT
>ERZ773233.1164-NODE-1164-length-15615-cov-102.927185_pt1 | contig 15615 bp, 10 predicted proteins | sample MGYA00580991_ERZ773233 | MGnify/ENA primary metagenome ERZ773233 (study PRJEB29015, sample SAMEA2738178) | human oral metagenome | biome: human oral; feature: human-associated habitat; material: saliva | place: China | collected 2161 ...
CCAGTTTGGGGCGCGTTGTGGTGGCTTGGCGGATACGGCAATACGCGTGGAAGGTACAGCGTTGAACGCGCGTGGTAGGCCAGATGTTCTTGCACGCCCTGGCAAAGCCGCTACCCCCGTCGGTGACGACCAGGGCCGGGGGCGCGATCCGGCTCATGAGCGCGCCCCAGGCCCGGGAATTCTCACTCCTAGCCGCGTACCAGCCCAGCACGCAATCGGGTGTTTGGGCGATGAGGACCACGGCGTTTGGGCCCAGGTGGATGCCGTCGACGAAGATGACCTCATGAACCTCATCGATGATTGGGCTGAAAGGCCATAACTGCCACAACGGCTCACAACGCCTACGAAACGAGCGGCCCCCGCCAGGCAAATCCGCCTGACGACGTCGACCTAGCAGCCAGGCCACGAACTCATCAAGGTGCTTGGCCGTGGAGTCTATTTCGTTTAGCGTCGTGATTTTGCAGGGTTTACACCGCCAGCGCTGACGACCTGTTGACGTCTTGCCGTGACGGATCATGGGGCGGCCACACACAGGGCATGATGCAGTATTCACAGGAACGAGGCAATCACGACCAACTAAAATAGTGACTTTCCCGCGCGACAAAGCCGAAAAGTCACCCTGCTAGCAACACGATTTGTCCATCCTCATAGTTGGTTCCAACCAACTAAAACACCGACTTTCCCGCACCAGAAAGCCAAAAAGTTACCCTTCCAGCAACACGCAGTGTCCTATAACCCGGAGGGAGCTACCCGGATACGCTGGCAGTGGCAGTGGCAGTGGCAGTGGCAGTGGCAGTGGCAGTGGCAGTGGCAGTGGTGCCGTAGGTAAGGACAACGTCGCGCAGCGACAGCGACGATGATAGTGGCTACTGTGGTGGTGCCTCGACAGTTAGGTAACAAGGAGCTGCGGGACCCATCCGAGGGATGAGTCCCGCAGCGTATTTCGATCGTGGATCCGGGGGCACACAGGATCCGCGATCGAAGCCTGGAACAGGCGACAGGCTCTCGCCTGCTGAGAACAGTTTTACCAGGTCACGGCGTGTTTCGGTAGTCGATAATCGGCGTCGCTGCCACTTCGCACAAATGTGCACGCGGTCCGATAATTGCGTGCGTCTCATCCGCAACATTTTTCCCCAAATTGCCTCTGATCTGCGCGTTTGTTTCGGGGACATTTTTCCTTGGAAATGTGCAGAATTTCGACTCTGCCTGTCCCGTGGGGCGTCTCGGGTCGGGCGTGAATTAACCAGTGGGACATATCGATGCGCTCACAGTGACATGGCGTGGATAACGTCGATATGCAATGCGGCACTATTCGTGCAGGCCAGGTGCTATTCGGCGTGTCGCGCACTCGCCAGCTCCGCCCAGCCGTGCCCCGGCCTCGTCCCACGGGGCGTATAGCACGGGCCTCGACGGCGCGAGCGGACCCCCGCAGGCGCTAACCTGGATGCATGACGACATCATCGCATCACCTCTCGGTCCGCTCGCGCGTGGCCAACGCGGCCGGCGCCGCCGCCCGCTTCGCCTCCCGGGCCCTCGGGCGCGGATCTGGAGGCATGATCGGCGGGGAGGTCGCCCTGCGCATCTCCCCGAAGTTCCTCGCCGAGCTGGCGGCCCCCTTCTCCTCCATCATCGTCACCGGAACGAACGGCAAGTCCACGACGACGCGCATGGTCCGCGCCGCCCTCGAGAGCGCCGGACCCGTCGCCTCCAACATCAACGGCGACAACATGACCTCCGGCGTCATCACCGCCCTCATGCAGGGCAAGGGGGCCTCGCGCGCCGCCCTCGAAGTCGACGAAATGCACGTGCCAGCGGTCGCTGCGGACGTCGCCCCCGACGTCTTCGTCTACCTCAACCTCTCGCGCGACCAGCTCGACCGCGTCGGCGAGATCGGCACGGTCGAAAAGCGCCTGCGCGCGGGCGCCGCCGCGCACCCGAACGCCGTCGTGGTCGCCAACTGCGACGACCCCCTCATCGTCTCCGCTGCCGCAGACAACCCCCGCGTCGTGTGGGTCGCCGCCGGCGCCGGATGGGGCGGCGACTCCGCCGCCTACCCCCGCGGCGGCCGCGTCGTTCGTAGCGGCGAGGACTGGCACCTGATCCCCGCCTTCGACGGGGAGGAGCTTCCCGACCTCGTCAGCCGCCCCGCCCCCCACTGGTGGCTGAGCGACGTCGAACTGGCCCCCGAGGGGCCGCGCGCCCTCCTGCATGGGCCCGGCGACGTGGCCGTCCCCCTTGACTTGAAGCTCCCCGGACGCGCCAACCTCGGCAACGCCGCCCAGGCCGTCGCCGCCGCGGTCGCCATGGGAATCGACCCGGCAGCAGCCGCGGCAGCCGTCAGCTCCGTCACCGAAGTTGCGGGCCGCTACTCCGTCCACGACGTGAATGGGCGCAAGGCGCGCCTCATGCTCGCGAAGAACCCCGCAGGCTGGCAGGAAGCCATGACGATGGTCGACCCCCGCGTCGACCAGGTCGTCATCGGTGTCAACGGACAGGTCCCCGACGGACAGGACCTCTCGTGGCTGTGGGACGTGGACTTCTCCGGCGTCAACCGGCCCGGCAGGCGCGTCATCGCCTGCGGCGAGCGCGGCGCCGACCTGGCCGTGCGCCTCGAATACGAGGGGGTCCACTGCGACCTCGTCGCCCTGCCCATGGACGCCCTGGCCCTGTGCGAGCCCGGCCGCGTCGAGGTACTCCTCAACTACACGGCAATGCGCGACTTCAAGATCGTGCTCGACCGAAAGGAAGGCAAGCGGTGAGCGGTTCCACCCTGCGAATTGGTGTCCTCATGCCCGAGGTGCTCGGCACCTACGGCGACACAGGCAACGCCCTGATCCTGGCTGAGAGAGCCCGCAGGCGCGGCATCGAGGCCGAGGTAGTCCACGTCGGGCTGACCGAGGACATCCCCGACAGCCTTGACATCTACACGCTGGGTGGGGGAGAGGACACCGCGCAGGCGCTGGCGGCCGACAAGTTCCGCGGCACCTCGGGCCTGTCCCGGGCCCTCGACGCGGGCCGCCCCCTCCTGGCGATCTGCGCCTCCCTGCAGGTCCTGGGCCACTGGTACGAGGATGCGCGCGGCTTGCGCGTTCCCGGCATGGGCGTCCTCGACATTACGACCGAGCCGCAGGGGCACCGCGCCATCGGCGAGCTCGTGACCGTTCCCCTCCTTGACGGCCTCACCCAGCCCCTCACCGGCTTCGAAAATCACGGCGGCGGCACCGTCCTGGGGCCCGACGCGGCCCCCCTCGGCCGCGTCGTCGCGGGCGTCGGCAACGGCACGCCGCAGGGGCGTGAGCCAGCCCAGGTCGCATACGACGGCGCTGTTCAGGGTTCTATCATCGCCACCTATATGCACGGGCCCGCTCTGGCCCGCAATCCCGAACTGGCGGACCTGCTGCTGGAGCGCGCCACCGGCGCCGCGCTGGAACCCCTCGAGGTGCCCGCCGTCGCCGAGCTGCGCGCCGAGCGACTGGCGGGCGTCCAGCTGGCCTGACTGCTCCCCGAGCCGGCGGTCGAGACGCCGTCGGCCCATTGACCCCTCGCCGATCCCCGTGGGGCTCTGCGACACACTGCGTGAGCGCAGGGTGTTTCGGTTGTGGCTGTATAGTACGCTGAGTCGCGTATTTCGAAGGAAAGGAATAGATATGTCAAGTCCCTCCTACGGTCCGTCGGGCGAGCCCCATGCGATGCCCCCGAACGGCGCTCCCAGCGCGGGTGGTCCAGCCCCGCAGGGCTACGGTGCTCCCGCGCCGGTGGCCGCACCGACGCTGCCCGGTCGCGGCCGCGCCGTCACCACGCTCGTCCTCGGCGTCGTACTGATGGTCGTCATTGCGCCGATCGTTACCTTTGCCATGATGTTCGCCGCTCTTGCCGGTACTGAAAGCGGGTCGATCAAGGGTGGCACCACCGCCAATGACAGCGTCGTCACCGTGACCGCTGACGGCCATTTCATGGTGAGGGGCGACGCGGACAAGAATCCTTCCTGCTCGCTCATCGGTGCCAACGTGAGCTACGAGCTCGTGCCCTATGAACGCGATGAGGGCGTGTACATGGTGTCCGACGTTCCCGAGGGGTCCTACCGGCTGTACTGCACGGCTATCCCCAGCAACGAGAGCATCACCGCATACAACGCGACTCCCGAGGCCGTGAGGGACACCTTTGCGATGCCGTTCCTGTGGGGAAGCATCGTCGGTGTTGTCGGCGTGATCGTCCTGATCGTCGGCATCGTCCTCCTGGTCAAGGTGAACGGCAAGCGTCGCCTCATTATGCGCGAAGCCACGATGAGAGCAGCGCGCTGAGCCGCCTGTCGAGAAGGGGACGAGGCCGGGGAAAGTCTGCCGGGCCTCGTCCCCTTTGGCGTCCGCCCGTGCTGTGCCCCGAAGGAGGAAACGGGGACCGGCGAGAGTCATCAATGCGTGTCACCGACGCCACCGCACTGTTCAGGACGCGTGCCGCGTTGCTATGCTGGAACAACATTCCACGAGGAAGGCATACATCCATGTCGAATCCGAATCCCTATGGAGCCTCGGGCGATCAGAACACGCCCTGGCCGCAGTACGGTGAAAACGCTTCTGACCCCACCACGGACTACCCGGGTGCCGCACCTGCGGGCTATCCGGGTGCCGCCTCGCCGGGCTACCAGGGCGCCGGGTATGGGGGCGGCCCCGTCGCCGTCCAGCTCCCGAAGATGCCGAGTCGAGTCCCCGGCGTGATCACGCTCGTCGTCGGCATTATTGTCATGTCTTTCGTCGCCCCGGCCGTTATGTTCGTGACGCTGGCCAACGGGGTGGGGGGCTCGTTTGAGAAGTTCTCCGAGGGTACAAACCTGCACAATGGAGGTTCCGTCACGGTGGAGGAAACCGGTCCGTACTCGGTGATGATCAGCGGCGGTGAGGCCTCGTCCTGTTCCTTCAAGGACTCGACCGGCGCCGAGTACCAGCTGAGGGCTTACAGCGCGACGGACCGAAGCATGTTCAGCACGGATATGGTGCCCGCGGGGCGCTATGAGCTGTCGTGCGAGGGCATGCCGGCGAACGCGGAACTGATGGCCTTCCCCATGGAAGTCGACGACATGATGATGGCCTTCATCATGTCATTCGTGTGGGCCACTATCGTCGGCGTCCTTGGCCTCGTCGCGGTGATTGTCGGCATCGTCCTCATCGTGCGTGCCGGCAAGAAGCAGCGCCTCATGATCCAGCAGGCCATGATGGCGGCGATCCGCTGACCGACGCATCGACAGGGGGCGAGTCCTGGGAGGTTCCCCGGCCTCGCCCCCTCCGTGTGCCCGAGAGGGCACGTGTGCGCAGTGAAAGGAAACCGAGTGTCCACCCTGTCCTTCACCGGAGAGCGCCAGGTGCGCTTCCCGGCGCCCGACGTCGCGCGAGGCTTCATGCTCGCCCTCATCGCCCTCGCGAACGTGCCCTTCTGGGTGAGCTATTTCCCGGAGCACCCCAGGGCCGGTTTTGCGGCGCTCGACGCGATGACGAGCGCCGACCAGTGGTGGTTCCTCGTGCGCGCCATGCTCGTCGATCGCCGCGCATACCCCCTCTTTTCGATCCTCTTCGGCTTCGGCATGGTGATCATGGCCCGGCGCACGATCGAGCGTGAGCGCCGCGCCGCGCTCGATCCCCTGCCCCGCGAGCTGAGCGCCGGGTGGACTACCATGCAGTGGCACATCTTCAACGAGGCCGTGGAAGCTCGCGCTCGCCGTGCGGCCTCGCGCCTGATCCGCCGCCGCGGCTGGTGGATGATTGTGATCGGCGCCGTCCATAGCCTCGTTTTTTCGGGCGACATTATTGGTGCTTACGGCCTGGTCGCGGTGATGTGCGCGGAGCTGATCGTCATGCGGCGCTCGTGGCCACGAGTCGTGGTTGGCGTGTGCGTCGCGGCGCTCAGCCTCCTGTCCCTCGGTGCGATGGCGGAGGCCGCGGGTGCAGGCCTGATGAACCTTGAGTATCACGGCCCGTCAGTCCTGAGGGCCACCTACCCTCTCATGTCGTTCGGCTCGTGGATCGTCTCCACCCTCCTGACGCCACTGACGTCCCTTGTTGTTCCCTGCGTCATGATCGGTGTGGGCGTCGCGCGCTGGGGGGCGCTGCAGGATCCGAGGGGGCACCGGGGCGCCCTGTGCGTGATCGCCGGTGTGGGGCTCCTCGTTGGGGCGCTCGGTGCTCTGCCCTACGCGATGGGACAGCTGGACTGGGCGCAGGTGTGGTCCGTCGGGGGGACCTTCGTTCTCTACCATGCGACGGGCGTCGCGGGGGCCTGCGGATGGCTGGCGCTGCTGGCCCTCGTGGGGGGAGGTCCGCGCGAGGCCGTGGCACAGGTGGGCGAGGCCCCGGCGCAGGTGGGCGAGGCCCCGGCGCAGGTGGGCGAGGCCCCGAGACAGGAACTGGGGGCCGTTCGCTCGTTCCTGAGTGCGATTGGCCGACGCTCCATGACCGCCTACCTCTCGCAGACGCTGGTCTTCGCGGTTGTCTTCTTGACGCTTGGGTTGACCGGCGTGGAATCGGTGGGTGTCGCCGTTGCCGGGCTGATCGCGCTCGGCGTGTGGGCGGTCATCGGGATCGGATGCGTCGTCTCGGATGTCATGGGTGCCACGCGTGGTCCCGCCGAGCGTGTGCTGCGCTGGCTGGTGTCGCGCACCGCGTCGGCGCTGCCGCTTCCGGCGTTGCCCGTGGCGCCCATGGGCCCGTGGGGGCCGATGCCTCCCGCGGGTCCGGGGATGCCCGGCGCCCCGTTTGCGCCCGGTGCCCCGTTTGCGCCCGGCGCCCCGAACGCCATGGGGGCGCCCGCGGCTCCCCGCGATCCCGGGGCGAAGTGGATGCCGCCTGCCTCCGCTCAGCCGGATGCGTCGGCGGACGAAGCGGCGCCGCAGGCGAGCTTGGGCGACGCCCAAGGAGGGCTATTTAGCCCAAAGTAACTCGTCGTGCAAGAGCAGTGCGCAAATGTGATGTAATAGACAGATGTTTCTGTTGTGTCAATTTCCCCCCGGGTGAGCTGCGACGATGGTTGCTCGGAGCGTGTGCGCGCCGTGGCCACGGGGCCTGCGAGGCCCCGTGGCCATTGGTATTTCGCGGATTCTGCGCTACTGTGAAGGTGTAGTGATACACACGCTGATGACACGACGTGGTGAGCGAGGAAGGAGGCCGATGGGTGTGTGCAGATCCAGTAGACACGGGAGCGGCCGACGCGCTCACGCCCCCGAAGTATCGACGCAGTGGCGCGTCATGAATGACGGATATGAGTAGGGGAAGCATCATGAGCTGGCTATGGCGGGCGGATGCCGACGGCGGAACCGACGGCGAGGAAGCGTCGCGCCGCGCCGAATCGGCGGACGATATCCGCTCTGATATGGGACAATGGAAAGGTAGTAGCGCAACGTCGGCGGAAGGAATCGCCACGGGTAACTCGGAGTTTGAGGCCAATCGTTTCGATATGGTCCGGCCTATCACGCAGGAGCGACTGGGGCTCCTCTTCGATTCTGAGGGCTGGGCTTGGCGTATCGATAACGATGGAGACCTGTGCGGGCTGTGGGAGGGGCATCTGTTCTGCTTCCGCTTCCTCGGCGATTCTCGCGAGGTGCTTTCGATCGTCGCGTTCATGAAGCAGCTCGTTCCTCTTGAGTACGGGGATGACCTGCGCGACTTCCTGCAGGCGTGGCACGGGGAGTTCCTGTGGCCCAAGGCCTACGTGGCGGAGCAGCTCGACGGTGATCGTGTCGTCGCCGAGGTGAATGGCGACTACGAGTATGGTGCGACGGATGCACAGCTGGTGCAGCAGGTCATGTGCGCGTTGGCGACGACGCTCCAGCTGTTCCGCGCGCTCGCGGAGCGCTACGGGGTTGAGGATTCGGATAGTTCTGGCCCGGCGGATGGGCATCAGCGCGGCTTCGGCGGTCCCGCCTGGCTTCCCGAGGACTGAGCTGCGGCCTCGTTTATAGATTTTAGGTTGAGTGGAATAGACTCAACTTTGGATTCGTTGTATTCACCAGAGGCGCCGAGAACGGTCGGCGCGACACGTATGAACCATTTGGAGGAACGATCTCATGGCACGTGAGATGACAACGAAGGCGCAGGAAGCCGTCGCTTCCGCGCTCCAGTCCGCCTCGGCGGCTGGAAACCCGCAGGTTGAACCCATCCACCTGCTGCAGGCCCTCATCGAGCAGCGCGAAGGCATCGCCCTGTCCCTGCTTGAGGCCGTGGGTGCGGACGCGCGCGCGATCGGCGCGCGCACCCGCAACGCCCTCGTGGCCCTGCCGAGCACCCAGGGTGCGTCCGCCGGCTCCGCCCAGGCCTCGCGAGCACTGCTCGCCGCCGTCCAGGAGGCCGACCGCCTCGCGGAGCGGTCGGGCGACCAGTACGTCTCGACTGAGCACCTGCTTATCGCGCTGGCTGCCTCGGACACTGAGGCGGGGCGCATCCTGACTCAGGGAGGGGCCACGGCCGACGCGCTGAGCGCTGCCCTGGCCCAGCTGCGACCCGAGCCGATCACCTCGGCGGACCCCGAAGGCTCTTTCGAGGCCCTGTCGAAGTACGGCCGCGACCTGACCGAGGTCGCACGCGAAGGAAAGCTCGACCCTGTCATTGGACGCGACAACGAGATCCGCCGCGTCGTCCAGGTCCTGTCCCGGCGCACGAAGAATAACCCGGTCCTCATCGGCGAGCCCGGCGTCGGCAAGACTGCCGTCGTCGAAGGCCTGGCCCAGCGCATCGTCGCCGGTGACGTCCCCGAGTCCCTGCGCGACAAGCGCCTGATCTCGCTGGACGTCTCCTCGATGGTCGCGGGAGCCAAGTATCGCGGCGAGTTCGAAGAGCGCCTGAAGGCCGTCCTCGCTGAGATCGCTCGCTCGGACGGGCAGATCATTACCTTCATCGACGAGCTGCATACGGTTGTCGGTGCGGGCGGCGGCTCCGAGGGAGCGATGGATGCGGGCAACATGCTCAAGCCCATGCTCGCCCGTGGTGAGCTGCGCATGGTGGGTGCCACCACGCTCGACGAGTACCGCGAGAACATCGAGAAGGATCCGGCGCTCGAGCGCCGCTTCCAGCAGGTCTTCGTCGGTGAGCCCTCCGTCGAGGACACGGTCGCGATCCTGCGCGGCATCGCTCCGAAGTACGAGGCTCACCACAAGGTGACGATCTCGGACGGTGCGCTCGTGGCCGCCGCGACCCTGTCGAATCGCTACATCATGGGGCGTCAGCTGCCGGACAAGGCGATCGACCTGATCGACGAGGCCGCCTCGCGTCTGCGTATGGAGCTCGACTCCTCCCCGGTGGAGATCGACGAGCTGCGCCGCAGCGTGGACCGCCTGCGCATGGAGGAGTCCTACCTGACCGAGTCCGACCCGGAGAGCCTCGACGAGGCGACCCAGGATCGCCTGAGTAAGCTGCGCGCAGACCTGGCGGACCGTGAGGAGCAGCTGCGCGCCCTCACCGCGCGCTGGGAGGCCGAGAAGGCCGGCCATAACCGCGTGGGTGACCTGCGTGTCCAGCTCGACACGCTGCGCACTCAGCTCGAACTTGCCGTGCGCGAGGGGCGCTGGGAGGAAGCCGGTCGTCTGCAGAACGGCGAGATTCCCGCCGTCGAGCGCCAGATCGCCGAGGCGGAAGCTCAGGCGGAGGCCCAGGATGCTCGCAGTGACGAGGAGCCGATGATCGCGGAGAAGGTTGGTCCCGCAGAGATCGCCGAGGTCATCGAGGCGTGGACGGGAATTCCCACGGGTAAACTCCTGCAAACCGAGACGGACAAGCTCCTCCACATGGAGGCCGAGCTGGGCAAGCGCCTGATCGGGCAGAAGGACGCCGTGCGCGCCGTGTCGGACGCCGTTCGGCGTTCCCGCGCGGGGCTGTCGGATCCGAATCGCCCGACCGGTTCCTTCCTGTTCCTGGGGCCCACTGGCGTGGGTAAGACCGAGCTGGCCAAGTCACTCGCGGAGTTCCTCTTCGACGACGAGCGCGCCATGGTGCGTATCGACATGTCCGAGTACTCCGAGAAGCACTCGGTTGCCCGCTTGGTGGGTGCCCCTCCGGGGTATGTCGGCTATGAGCAGGGTGGACAGCTGACCGAGGCTGTGCGTCGTCGGCCGTATTCCGTGGTCCTCCTGGACGAAGTGGAGAAAGCTGACCCTGAGATTTTCGACATTCTTCTCCAGGTTCTCGATGACGGGCGTCTCACCGACGGGCAGGGGCGCACGGTTGACTTCCGGAACACGATCCTGATCCTCACGTCGAACCTGGGATCCCAGTTCCTGTCGGATCCCGATTTGACAGCAGAGGGTAAGAAGGATGCCGTGATGTCTGTCGTGCGGGCGAGTTTCCGGCCTGAATTCCTCAATAGGTTGGATGAGACTGTCATGTTTGACCCATTGTCCCGCGAAAATCTTGGAGAGATCGTTGACCTTCTGGTTGCATCGCTCCAGGCGCGGCTGCGTGATCGAAGGATTAACTTGACAGTCAGTGAACCTGCTCGCGGTTGGCTAGCCCGAACGGGCTACGATCCCGCTTTTGGCGCGCGTCCGCTTCGCCGCTTGATTCAGCGCGAAATTGGCGATCGGCTGGCCGTGTTGCTGCTTGGCGGCGACGTGCAGGACGGTCAGAATGTGACAGTTGACATTAACGGATCGTTCGACGGGCTTGTCATGAATGTTGATAAACCCTGAGATTTCGCGCTACACTGAATACCAGTGTGTATTTCGGACTAGCGGTATGTGACGTCCGCAACAGCAGGAGATGATATGACAACCCAGAGGAAGGCCCGTGGAGCCTATTCCGTAGGACAGGCGACGCGTGAATCCATCCTCTCGGCAGCGATGGTTCTCATTGCCGAGCGAGGCTACAACGGCTTCTCTCTGCGCGACCTCGGCCGTCGAGTCGGTATTTCGCACCCCGCCGTCGTCTATCACTTCCCCTCCAAGGAAGCGATCCTGCGCAGCGCGATCCAGCGTCACGAAGAGATGAACGCGCTCTTCGACGTCACCATTAATGACGAGGCGGAGGGCGGCTTCGACGAAGGCGGCATCACCGCCGGGTCCTTCGTCGATTGGGCGGTCGGCGAGATGCGCTTCGCCATGAAGCCCGGCGCCGACGCGGCCATCGCCCTGGACTGCGTCCTGTGGGCTGAGTCCTCCTCGGAGGCGCACCCCGCTCACGCGCACTACAAGTACCGCACGCAGCAGATGGAGGAAGCTCTGACCGTCATGATTCAGAACTTCGTCGACGAGGAGGGTGCCGACATCGGCACCACGCCTCGCACGCTGGCGAAGATTCTGATTCGTTACTGGTACGGCTCCGTCGTGTCGGCTCGTTACAACGACGAGCCCATCGACGCTCGCGAGTTCGTCGCGGACTTCCTGGCCGTGTGTGTGCAGCTCCTGCACCTGCCCGCCCACTACGTCCTCCAGCTCGGGGCCTCGGTTCCCGAGGAGGTTGCCGAAGTCTACGCGCGCACGCTGCGCAAGATCAGCGAAAAGACCACGGCGGCCGCGGAAGCTGCGCCCGCCCCGGAGGCCACCGCGTGATCGGCCCCCTGCCGTCCTTCGATGTCGCCCTCGTCCTTCGTGTCGGGGGCGACGTCGTCTATTCGCATGGCGACGTCGATCGCGTCTTTCCGCTCGCCTCGGTGACCAAGCCGATCGTCGCGTGGTCTGCGCTCGTCGCCGTCGATCGGGGGCTCGTGGGCCTGGATGATCCGGCGGGCCCCGAGGGGTCGACGGTTCGTCACCTGCTCGCCCATGCCTCGGGACTGCCCTTCGAGGGGCGACGCCCCGTCGCGGCGCCGGGCAAGCGCCGCATCTATTCCAACCAGGGCTTCGACGTCCTGGGCGAGGTCCTGGCCGAGGCGACCGGCATGGACGTCGCGCAGTGGGTGCGGCGCAGCGTCTTCGAGCCCCTCGGCATGGTGTCGGCCGATATTCCGGGCAGTCCCGCGCACGCGGGTGTCGCGTCGGCGACAGACGTGAGCCTCTTCGGCGCGGAGCTCGCGCGCCCGACCCTGGTGAGCGCGCCGCTGGCCGCCCTCGCCGGCCTGTCCCAGTTCCCCGGCCTGGCGGGCGTCGTGCCCGGGTACGGGCGCTTCACCCCCTGCCCGTGGGGCCTCGGCGTGGAGATTCGCGGCGAGAAGTCGCCGCACTGGACCGCCCCCGATGCCTCCCCTCGTACCATCGGGCACTTCGGCCAGTCCGGTTCCTTCGTGTGGGCGGACCGCGACCTCGGGGCCAGTGCCGCCTTTGTTGGAGCGGAGCCGTTCGGGCAGTGGCACCACGACAACTGGTCGGCCCTCAACTCGAAGTTGTTGCGCCTCGCGCGCGAGCGTGCCTAATCGATACGGAACGAGGCCTGGGCGCAGACCCAGGCCTCGACCTGTACCGGCGGACTGAGCGCTGCCGACGCCGCGTCGGGTGTCAGTCGACGTCGACGATGACGGGCACGTGGTCGGAGGCGCCCTTGCCCTTGCGCTCGTCGCGGTCGATCTGCGCGCCGCTCACGCGCGCCGCCAGCGCGGGCGAACAGTAGGCGAAGTCGATTCGCATCCCCTGGTTCTTCGGGAAGCGCAGCTTCTGGTAGTCCCAGTAGGTGTAGTTCGTGACGCGGTCTCGCGTGACCTCGACCCAGCCGTCCGCGGCGAAGGCGGCGAAGGCCTCGCGCTCGGGGGCCGAGACGTGGGTGGAGCCCTCGAAGACGCTCATGTCCCACACGTCCTCGTCCAGGGGCGCGACGTTCCAGTCACCGACCAGGGCGATGTGGGATGTGGGGTCCTTGAGCCAACCGCGCCCTTGTTCGGCGAGGTTGGCGAGCCACTGGAGCTTGTAGGCGTAGTGCGCGTGGGTGAGCTCGCGCCCGTTGGGCACGTACAGGCTCCAGATCGTCACCGACGAGGCCCGCCCGTCCTGAGAGGGAAGGGTGTCGGTCGTGTCGATGGTGACGCCGAGCGCGCGCGCCTCGACGACTGGTGGTTCGCCGAAGGCGGGCTGGGTGGGGAAGTGGTCCTGCACCTCGAGGATCGGCAGGCGCGAGGCGACGGCGACGCCGTTCCACTGGTTGAGACCGTGGATGGCGACGTGGTAGCCCGCCTCCTCGAAGGGCTCGACGGGGAACTGGTCGGGGCGGCACTTGATTTCCTGCATGGCCAGGACGTCCGTGCCAGAGCGCTCCAGAAAAGCGATGACGCGGTCGACGCGCGTGCGGATGGAGTTGACGTTCCAGGTCGCGAATCTCATGGGTGTGAGCCTATCGGTGGGTCGGGGGAGTGGCTGCATGAAACACGCGTGAAACATGCGCGATGGGTGTGAGTTGTGTGAGGCCTTATTTAGAGTGATAATGATTCTCACCTGCAACATAGCTAGAAAAGGCACCCGAATGTCATACCTGCGACGCATCAGTACAGCGGCGCTCGCTCTCTTCCTGGCCCTGACCCCCGCCGCTGCGTGGGCCGGACCCGACCAGGACAAGGAATGGATCGTCACCGGACAACACGTCGATGCACCCATCCCCGTCTGGCACGACGACACCAACAGCTTCTCGCTCAACACCATCAACATGCCGATGGAGAAGACCGCCCTGTGGATCCCGAAGGCCTGGACCGGCACCGGCGACAAGGACGAGGCCAAGTCGCAGCTCGTCGTCCCCGCCGGCCGAGCCGACCTGTCATTCCTCGGCGCCGAGGGCACCGTCCTGAACGCCGCGCCCCAGAACCCCGGCCCCGGCAACACGCCCATCTGGGCTGGCCTGGGCGCCGGCGAGATCGGCGACACCGACAAGTTCGAGGGTGAGACCTACACCCTCGACCTCATCAGCGTCGATGGCCCGGGGCGCATGGAGATGTTCATCGACAACGGAGACAGCGTCAACCGCTTCCTCTCCAGCCATGACACCGCCTACCGCAGCGTCTACAACCCCCGCCACACGCACCTGTACACGACCTTCACGCAGCCCGGCCGCTACGTCGCGAACTACAAGATGACCGCGCGCAGCGCCGACGGGAGTGCCATCTACTCCTCGCCGATCACCCCGCTGGTCTGGCAGGTCGGCGGCGCGAACCCCGCTGACGGCACCATCAAGGACATCGAGGCCGCCTACAACTCCGCCCGCGCCGAGCGCGCGGACGGCAACGCCGCCGCCCCGACGCTCACCCTGTCTCACCACGCGGAGCGCGCCCACCCCGGCGACAACCACCTCACCGACATCACGATCGACACGGGCGTCGCCACCGATAGCGGGCGCGCATGGATCACCGTCAACGGCTACTTCCTGACCGAGGCCGTCGTCGAAGGCGGCCGCGCGACCGTCTCCGAGCTCCTGGGCGCCGACGCAGCCGCGGTCCAGGCGATCTACATCCCCGGCGACTCCGCCTCGGCACGCTGGATCTCCCAGCCCGCCCAGTACTCTCAAAAGGACACCGAGCCAGTGACGGTTGGCGGAGGCGACACGATCCTCGGCCCCTCCAACCCGGATCCCGCGCCCGTGTGGAACCCCGACCACCTGCCCGTCTCCTCGCGCCGCGTCGACGTCTCCTACGACCTCGTTCCCGGTACGACCGACCAGTACACGGCCACCGTGCGCGCGGCAGACCCGACTCTGCGCGCCACCTACAAGATTGAATTCCTCGAGTCCAAGTACGACTTCAGCCCCTGGTGCTCCATGGAGGGCACCCTCGGAGCGGGCGGCGTGGACACGAAGAAGCAGGACCTTGGCGTGTGCCAGTCCGACCCCATGTACATGCGCGTCATCCTGCGCCCCCACCCCCTCTCCGACGCTGTCATGACCGTCGCCGACGCCTCTGACGTGACCGTCGGGGAGCACGTCGGCCTCACCGCGATGCTCAAGATGCGCGACGGAGTCGCCGCCCCCGAGGAGCCGGAACCCGCTCCGAACCCGACGCCCGCGCCTGCTCCTGCGCCCGATAACGGTGGAAACGACGCGACGCCGGACCCGGCCTCGTCCCTGCTCTCCGACCCCGTCGAGATCGCGCGAGGCCACCTGGACGTGCGCCTGACCCAGGCAACCGGTGAGAACGGAACCACCTACGGGCTCGCCGTCAAGGACGACTCCCTGACGGCCGCGCGCACCTCCGTGCTGCGCACCGTCGGCTCCACAACCCTCGCGGTCGCTCCGAATGCACGCTTCGTGCGCCCCGCGTCTCTGTCCGACACGAGTTACGACGTGCTCGGGCCGGTGGGTGCGGCCACCTACGTGCTCCCCGAGACGCAGAACAGCGACATCGTGTGGCCCGGCCTGTCCACCGAGGGCATCGACTACGCGGCCCTGCCCGAGGGCGCCGACCTGACCCTGCATCTTGCGCAGGCCCCCGCCGGTGCGCGCGTCGCATTTTTCCAGGGTGGCACCTTCGGTGCAGGCGCGAAGGTCCACTTCGACTCCACCAAGGGTGACGGCGTGGTCCACACGACCGAGGCCACTCATATGCACGGCAACTGGGTGTTTTCCGCGCCCGGCACCTACCGCATCGAGGTAGGGGCCCGAAGCGGCGAGCGCGTGCTGGCCGAGCCGCAGAGCTTCACAGTGATTGTGCGCGGCGGACATCATGAGCAGCCCGCGCCCACCCCGGGCGACGAGCCTGTGCCGACTCCCTCGCCCGGGCCCGCCCCCACGCCCGAAC
>ERZ773233.1167-NODE-1167-length-15599-cov-5.453616_pt1 | contig 15599 bp, 11 predicted proteins | sample MGYA00580991_ERZ773233 | MGnify/ENA primary metagenome ERZ773233 (study PRJEB29015, sample SAMEA2738178) | human oral metagenome | biome: human oral; feature: human-associated habitat; material: saliva | place: China | collected 2161 ...
CATCCGAAGAAAAGACCCGTGTTACATAGGGAGTCGTAATAATCGGAAGTATAATTACCAACAATTGATAAGAAAGATTGTAGGCGTAGTTTTTTAATACTTTCATACCTGCACTTTCCTCTTGAACACTCTCTTAAACAGTATATTCAATTGAATTATAAATCCCCTCAGGAGAAATTGATTCTTTGTTTCACTCTCTGGCATATTTCATAAAAATCCCTTCTCTTGAAATTCTTTTTCTAGACTGTTTGCTTTTCTTTTAACTAGGTTTTTAATAACAGGGTTAAAAAGATACTTTGTTTTATAATTGATGTAAAGTAAATTCGAAGTCTTTGTATCTGTTTCAAATTTGAATTTGAAACCACTTTTCTCTGCATACGAAAACAGGTTATATACTTTTTCAAGCTCATCATTCATAACATACAACATGTTTTGCATATTAACCAGATACTGCAAAGAGTCACTGACAACCTTTTCTAATTCCGTATTTTTTACATGGATTTCTTTATATAAGTCTAAGATTCTTTTTGTTACTCTCTCATGATGATCGGCTCTCTTTTTCATCACGGCAATATTCATACTCTGATCAGCTCTACCCAAGAAGTACTGATAGATATCCAACTTATAATAAATGTAATTTTCTACAAATTGAAGAGGGAGCATTGTATACTCTTGGTCGACATAAAATGTATTTTCACTGATTGTAATAGCGTTATCCTTCAAGATACTTGTTTTATAGACCAGAGCATGCATAGGTGTCCACTTAGTAGGAATACCTCTTGTCTCTAGATTTGGGGTTAGATAAGAAGAAAATTCCTTAAGCACCGTACTATTATTATATACATGCTGCTCTGTATAGTCAGAAATAACTAAATCAGTGTTAATCTCTTTTAATTTATCCAATAAGCTTTCAAATTCTGGAACATTGATCCAATCATCCCCATCAATGACCTTAAAATATTTTCCACTAGCTTCTTTAATCCCACGATTAATAGTTGAGCCATGCCCTCCATTTTCTTTTGTGATAATTCTTAAATCCAAATTGCTGCCTTCCATTAAATTCTCAACAACCTGAACAGAATTATCAGTACTTCCATCATTAATAATTAACACTTCAAAATCACTGTAATAGTCAGGATTTACAGCTTTAAATGATTCTATACATTTTCCAATATAGTTTTCAATATTATAGGTTGGCACAGTAATCGTCAGTATTTTGTTAGACATTTTTTCCCCCTGATACTTCTTCTATCAAATCTATCCACTGATGTATAATTCGGTCTTTATTAAATTTTTCCATGTTATCTTTGGCATGAGATGAAAAACGATTTCTTAGCTCCTTATCATTCATTAGTTCTAATAATCTATTAGACATCTCTTCTACATCATAACAATCGATCAGATAACCATTGACACCACTTTCAACAATTTCACTAGGTCCTGTCGGACATCTAAAGCTAACTATAGGAAGTTTGTATTGCTGTGCTTCTAACAATACCAAGGGTAAACCTTCGTAACGAGAAGTCATGACATAAATTTCTTTATCACCATAAATCAGATCCTGATTTTTTTCAAGCCCTTTGATGACTAACTTATCCTGTAAATCATTTTCGGTGATTAAATCTCTGATTTTGTCTACTTCATCTTGTTTTCCGGAACCGTAGATTTCCCAAGTCCAGTCAGTCTTTTCTTTTAGTACTTTCTTGGCAACTTGAACAAGATAATCATAGCCCTTTTGATAATCGAAGCGACCTACTGTTACAATGTTAGTTGACTCATCGTTATAAGTCACATTGGATAGACCATCTTCTTTCCAATTATAGATATAAGCAATCTTTGTCTCAGAAATACCATATTTTTTTATATAACTTCTACGATCTTCTTGTGTGAGAGTGATAATCTTGTCTGCAAATTTTGCTCCAACAAATCTTTGGAGCTTTTTAACTTTAGTATCAATATCAACTATTGAGTTCGTGTGGTCACAGGAAATAAATTTTGTTTTTAAACCAAGAGTACTTGCTACACCTACTGAATTCATACTCATTCCGATACCAAATACAATATCGATACCTTGCTCCGTCAAATAACTCCTTAGTAACTTAACCGCGGAAAGAAAATTCTTACTCATAGAAATTTTTTTAGGTGATAAATTTCTATATTTAACTGAGTCTTTTACTGGAAAAAAATTTGTTTCTGTAGAAATCATGGATAGTAAATGCACTTCATACATTTCTGATAATTCATTCGCAAGGCTCGTAGCTACTTTCAAGCCTCCATCCGTTCTATCAATACTCCATTTCACAATACATATTTTTTTTGGCAATTTTTATCCTACCCTTCACTCTGCATCGCCTACTGATATAAGTTCTATATTATGTGCTACTCTATCTTCTACTGGTGGTAATTTCATGTAATCACCGTAGATTTCGCCTAAATATTCCTTGTACTTTGTCGGACAGTTTATCATTGTATCCTCAAAAATAAGAGAAACAGGTTCTTTAAAATACTCGCTAGGAACTATTTCTCTCTCCCTATATCTGCCTAGAACATTACCAACGTAAGGAGAAGTTTTAAAATCATATTTCTGAATAAGTTTATGCAGTTTCTTTACTAAAGTATCTTTTGGAAGTAGCTTTTGAATTCTTAGCGTTTTAGATATTTTAACTATAAGATTCTCTACGGTTCCGCGATCTTTGTCTTCAAGATGGTCTAAAACTGATATTTTACAAAGCATTCTTTGAAACAACACTCTAGAACTATGTAATTTAGCAACAAAACTCCCCTTTTCTGGATATCCATCTAGAGGAAAAATGTCGATAAAGACATTGCTTTCCAAATTTGCAAATTTAACAATCACATTTTTATCGACCAATTGGGTTATATCAAGATTTAGAGGATTATTGACTATCTTTAAATAACGTGGTAATAAACGTGGAGCTACTTTTTTAAACTTTTCGTAATCTTCCCTCGGCATGCCAATATCAATATCATCATCCCAAGGGATAAATCCTTTGTGACGTACTGCTCCAAGCAATGTTCCCCCTAGAGCATAGTAGGTCAAATTATTTTCTTCGCAAATATTAATAAATTCTTTCAAAATAGACAGGATTTTATCTTGAATAATTTTTATATCTGACATACTTTTCTCCTCTGTAAAGACGATACAATTCGATATATAATAGTACTCCTGTTCAGCATTCTCTTAAATCTGTAGCTGACTAATACGACTTAATTTTCCATTATATTATTTTTTCAAACGAATCATTCTCTAACATTTAATCTCTTTCGCTGGAATATTGATAATCAGAATATATTAAACTTCCTATCAAAATCCAAAATATATTGTACTGAAGGTAAAAATTCAAATCATCAATTATTGAATGAAAACTCATCAATATCAAAATCAAGGTAAGCCCCCACTGACGTCTCTTGATAGCTTTAAACAAAGTTAAGGTTAACAGTATAATCATCAATACTAGGATTAGCAAACCGTATTTTTGTAAAATTTGAATATACAAATTATCCACATATAGATACGTCTGATAAATTTTCACTCCCTCTGTAGTGAGACCATTCCCAGTCCATTCAACTTGTCGGCCAAACAAACCAAAGCCATATAACTGCAGAGATTTATTCGTCAAATATATACGATTACCTAACATGTAGTTTAATTCATAAAGAAAATTATTAATAAAAGCATTAGTTGAATTGAGATAAGTAAATGAAATCCAAAAACTCACTAGTGCATTTACAATAAAGGTAAATTTAAAAATACTAAACATACGTCCTAATTTTAAAAAAAGATCAGGAAACCACTTTATTAATAAATTGCAAATCAACAATATACAGGAACTATAAAATGTCAAACGAGAATCAGTCTGTTCATATACCCAATAAACAGATAAAGCTAGCAAGAACCACTGCCAATAGTAGATTCTATTTTGCTTTAAATAAAATACAATAGCAACTACATTCATTAGCAGAGCCGACGGAAATAAAGCATATCTAAAACCCAAATAGTTACGGACTCTCACAGAAATCTCTAAATAATTAGGTATAACTCCCAATTTAGCACTTATTATAACAAGCAATAACAAGCATACACTTATCACTAAAGAAATTTTCGCTACATTTTTAAACGGAATGTCACGTAAAGCATAAATAAACAATATACCTACTGCGATATTAGAATTAATAGTGCCCATTTCCCCTATAATAAAGTAAAGTAAAATTGTAGCAAATAATCCAATGAGTGTTTTGTAATCATACTTTCTTTTAAATGACTCTTTTGTAAACAAAAGAAAGAGTAAAGTAGCTACCACTATTTTATAAACTACTTTAGGTAAATATTGAGCATAAAAAGTCACATTTAATATTGAAATAATTAAAAATATTCCTAATGCAACAAGAGCTAAAATTTCTGGAAAAGACTTTATTTTTACTACTAATTTCATTCTTATTGTTCATCCCTATCTAAAAACTCTGACCATACTTCTTTCCGAAAAATTTTGCCATTAAGAAGGATTTCACTTTTTCAAACAAATCCACCTTTTCCATATACATAAATGGGATCTCTTTTGGCTTAATGTCCTTATGTTTCAACCATACATTAAATAATAATTCACTAACACGACCGAATAGTCTAGCTTCAAATGGTGTTAACTGGGATACATCTATTTGCTCATACATCTTGTCTAAAATAGGAAATAACCAAGAAAAATACTGATTTGCCAAATCTTTTTTCATAATAAACATATTGAACATGTAACCACTACGTTGCTTCATGACCTTATCGAAGGCCGTTAAATATTCTGGACTTAACTGTTTAATTACATCACGAGCAACATCAAGATGACTTCCATCCAACGTATGAGCGTAGTGTGAATAGAGCGTTTCAATATAGTATCGCCTCTTCTTAGGAACTAAAACATCATTTTGGGAAAGAAGATTATCTAAATCACCTCGAGATAAAACAACTTCATCCATACTGATATAATCCGAATATCTTTGTGATCTTTTTGTAAAATAACGACGATAGTGTACCAAACCTAGATAATCACAGTCTAAATTCTTCCATGCCCAGTAAAGTCCTGTCAATTCACAATAATATGGATTTAAGGATGAAATGTTATCACCAGTATTATCTCCCTGAAAACCTAAATCTTTTTTTCCTTCACATCCAACATGGATTGGGAGATAAAGTTCTTTATCCTGCGGCATAATAAATTTTTTATGCGTCGCCACGATTATTTTTATCACTGACATTTTCTATTTACTTCGCTCCATCTCTCATAAATACTACTTTAACTGTCTTCAATAGAATTTCAATATCTTTCCAGATTGTCCAACCATCAATATAGGCCACATCTAATTTGACAACTTCATCGAAATTTTTGATTTCACTTCGTCCGCTGACCTGCCATAAACCTGTTATGCCAGGTTTAAAACTTAGACGGCGTTTTTGTTCTGGGGTATAGTGCTCATACTCGTCCACTGTTGGTGGTCGTGTACCTACCAAACTCATATCTCCCTTTAGAACATTGTAAAACTGTGGTAGCTCGTCCAAGCTAGTCTTCCGTATAAAACGACCAATTTTCGTAATACGAGGATCATCGTCCACCTTAAACATTCCACCCTGCATGGTATTTTGTTCCATGAGTTCTCTCTTTTTATCCTCAGCATCCACACACATAGAGCGAAACTTGTAAAAAGTAAAATGGCGGCCATTTTTTCCTATACGCGTCTGAGCAAAAAAAGCAGAGCCCCCATCCCTTCGAATCAAAGGAACCAGTACAATACTGACTAAGCCACATAGTATCAAACCCACCAGGGAACCGATAATATCAATAATTCGCTTAGCAATCACATGGCTAGTCTTATAAAATGTTGTAGAAAAAGTCACAACGTTTAATCCTGCCATCTCACGAATTTGCTTGTTACGTGCCAAGCTACGATCAAAAGCATTTAGATTGACTGTTACATCAATTCCCATCGTTTCAAACTGAGAGACAAGCTCTCCAATATTGTATTTTTCACTTGGAAGATTGATAAAGACTTCATCGACTACCTCATGAGTCGCAAAGTTTACTATCTCCCCCTCTGCTACTACCTTTAACCAATCATGCTGAAAATCTGGTTTGTCTAAAACACTGACGGCTACCAACTCCCCAACAACATCATCTGATTCTATTAGTCTATCCAGTACCTTTTCGGCACGAGAAGTTGCTGTAAGTAGGAGAATTTTCTTACTTCCTTTAAAGTTGGGATAAGCCCGCTTCCAATACCACTTGATAAATAAGTTTAGCACATAGACTAAGAGAGCATGTAATATGAGGAAGTAAATCATGCCTCTTCTGGAAATACTAAAACGATCTTCTAAGAAAAAATTAGAAATACTAATTGCTAGCGCTAAGAATAGGATATATTTCAATGTCTGGACAAGTTCAAGCAAATATCCCCTTTTAAAGAAATCTTGTCCATAATCACTGATATAAAAGACAAAATAATGGAGGATATAAAGTGCAATAGCTGTTGTTGAAACAATCTCCGTTTCTCTCACAGTGCTAAGTAGATAAGTCAATAAAATAACAAGAAAACTCTGGATTATGGCCAATGAAGGCTTTACTACTTTCCCATTCATCTCTATCCCCCCAACCTATTTTTTATTTTTTTCCGTAATCTCCATAGCTCCCATAAGAACCGTATTTGTCTACTGAAGTATCGAATTTGTTCAACACAACTCCTAAAAACGGCTTCCCTGTGTGTTCCAACTGTTCTTTCGCTTTTTGAATATCCCGTCGATTTGTTTCACCTGTTGCTGTCACTAAGATAGAAGCATCGCATTTTTGCGTAATGATAGCCGCATCAATCACGACACCGACAGGAGCAGTATCTACAATGATGTAGTCAAAATATTTACGCAAAGTTTCAAGCATTGTACTGAAATTCTTACTTTGAAGAAGGGCTGTCGGATTCGGTGATACAGAGCCAGCCTGAATCACAAAGAGATTTTCGATATTGGTATCACAAAGCCCCTGTGACAGGTCTGTAGTCCCTGATAGAAATTCTGTCAGACCTGTAATTTTATCCCTTGCTTTAAAGACACCTGACATAACCGAATTGCGAATATCTCCATCAATCAGCAGGGTTTTGTAACCTGCACGCGCAAAAGCCCAAGCGATATTGGTGGAAGTCGTTGATTTTCCTTCTCCTGGTTTCACAGAAGTGATAGAAAATACTTTCAAATCATCTCCACTTAACTGTAGGTTCGTGCACAAAGCATTAAAATATTCCTCTGCCTTTTTCACAAGATCCAATTTTGCCTGTGAGATTTCTAACGTTGGCATAACTTCCTCCTATTTCATTTTGTCCAAATCTGGAACGACTCCTAGAAGTGGAATTTGCAGTACATCTTCGACATCTTCAGGACGTTTCACACGGGTATCGAGCAACTCAATCAAAAGAACAGTAATTACTGTTACGACGGCTCCTCCAAGAAAACCAAACAAGGTGTTGCGTCGAATATTTGGAGAAGAGGGAGTCGTAGCTGGTCGCGCTTCTTCAAGTGTCGTTACATCAGATACTCGCGTTACAGCGATGATCTTTTCTGCAGCAACTTCTCGTAGAGAATTAGCGATGCGACTGGCTTCCTCTGGCTGTTTATCCTTGACAGAGATTGAGACGATACGAGTGTCGGCTGGTACAGTCACTTGAACTTTGCTAGCTAACGTTTTTGCTGGCATATCCAATTTCAAATTTGTCGCTACCTTTTCCAATACATCCTGCGAAAGGATAATCTCGCGGTAGTCTTTTACCAGATAAGAACCTGCCTGCAAGTCCTGATTTGTCAGTCCCGGCTTATCTCCTTGATTACGGTTGACTACGTAAATACGCGTGGTGCTCGTATATTCTGGCTTAACAATAAAAGTGCTATATGCAAAAGCCCCCGCACCTGTCACAAGTGCCACTAATAAAATTATTAGCTTGCGTTTCCACAAGGTTTTAAGTAATTGAAATACATCGATTTCTATCGTATTTTGTTCTTTCATCATTTCTCCTAAATTAGTTGATCCATTACAATTTTTCGAGGATTGTCTATAAAAAGTTCCTGAGCCTTCGCTTCTCCGTATTTTTGGGAAACAAGGTCATAGGCTTCTGCCATATGAGGAGGTCTACCGTCTAGATTGTGCATATCACTTGCAATCACATGAACCAAATCCTGCTCTAAAAAATACTGAGCTCTTTTTTTCATGAATTTATAACGTTCTCCAAAAAGTTTGGGTTTGAGGACATGTGAACTATTTACTTGCGTGTAACAGCCCATATCGATCAGCTCTCGAACGCGTTTTTCATTATTTTCAAGAGCATCATAGCGCTCGATGTGGGCAATGACTGGAGTAATTCCCAACATCAAGATTTTACTCAAGGCACTATGAATATCGCGATAAGGGGTGTTCATACTAAACTCTATCAAGGCATAACGACTATCATTGAGGGTCGGAATCCGATTTTTTTCCAGCTTATCCAGAACATCTGGTGTGTAGTAAATTTCAGCCCCATAAGCAATGACCAAGTCACTCGCAACTTCCTTAGCTATTTCCCGAACCTGAAGAAAGTTTTCTGCTATCTTCTCTTCCGGAGTTTCAAACATGCCCTTGCGACGATGAGAGGTAGAGACAATGGTTCGCACCCCCTGCCTGTAGGCTTCTGTCAGGAGAGCCTTGCTTTCTTCTCTTGACTTTGGACCATCATCTACATCAAAGACAATGTGAGAGTGGATATCAATCATATCATCTTCCCTCCATCACATCTTGTATCGCACTTTTAGCAGTTGCTAAACTACTATCATCGATTTCCATCATATAGAGGTTACTATCTGGCATAGCATAAGAAGGAAGTCCCATTCGACCTGTACCTTTGAGGTCTTGAGAGTTGACTTTATAACTACCACCACTCTCCAATTGAGTATTAATCAAATCTATCATCGTTTCGATAGGCATATTTGTTTGAAGGGAATCTTGCAAACCTTGAATAATATCACTATAATTTTTTAAGGCTTCAGTAGAAGTTAATTTCTGAATAATTGCGACAATAACCTTTTGTTGATTACGACCACGGTCACGATCTCCATCAGCCAACGAATAGCGTTCACGAACAAACCCAAGAGCTTGTTCAGAATCTAAATGGACATTTCCTACTGGGAAGTGGAACTTCCCGTGACGAGATGTAAACTCCTGATCATTGTATACATCTACACCACCTAAAAGGTCAATCAATTTCAAGAACGAAGTGAAGTTTAGACGAACATAGTAATTAATATCAACTCCATAAAGATTTTCCAAAGTATGAATAGAGGAGTCAACTCCATAAATACCTGCATGAGTCAACTTATCTTTTTGATTATTCCCGCCGTCAGCAATCGGAACATAAGAATCTCGAGGGATTGTTGTCAATAGAATTTTTTTTGAATCTTGATTAACAGTCATCAAAATGTTGACATCTGAACGAGAAACTGAACTAATTGGTCCGTAAGTGTCAATACCACTCACATAGACATTGAAGGATTTGTTCTTAGAAACTTTAGGAGCAGCTACTTCTTTGGTGATATTTTTAGTGTAGATTTTCCTAATTTTTGATGCGTAATCAGGGTATTCAGATTCTATAATATTTTCAAAGACGCTATTTAAGACAATCGCTTTTGCTTCACCCGATACCAAACTCGTATAAGCTGCAAGATATGAAGTGCTTTGTTCAACCGTCAATTCTTTGCTCTGACTAGTTTTGATATCAGCTATCAATTTTTGAATATTCTCATTATCTGTATCCGTAGGCCCTGTAACACTATCTAGTTGTGTAACATTATGAACGTCACTTTCTTTCAGAACAACAACACTCATTGAGTATTCTGAGTAATTCGACGTAGAATTGATATGACTAGTAAAGCCGACAAATTGTTGCAGCGCAAAGAAAGAAACTGAACTCACTAAAATAGCTAGTGTTAAAAAGAAAATCGTAAATTTTTCTGCTTTTCTATAAATGATCAAAAGCAGACTCGCTAAAGCGACCAAAATCACTACGGCTGCCGTTATAACATTCAGGTATCTAAACGCCAATATATTATGTCTAAAAATCAAGAACAGCAAAAAACCACCCAATAATACATAAATGGTTAATAAAGCTATATTAATGCTCCGCTTAACTTTACCCGAACGGGCTCTTTTTGAACGTTTATTCATAGTTTTCCCCTATATATTGATTATCAGAGCTATTATATCACAATCATGAAACAATTTCCATTTATTCCTTTTCTTATCAGCGTTTTCATCGCTTTTTCTTTACTAAAATCACCTGAAAATTATACCTATTTTGTAAATTGGCCTCTTATACAAAAAACAAGGATACTGATGGCAAAGTATCCTTGTTCTTATTTTTTATTTGATATGACTTTCAAATTCTTTTTGGCTTTTTTCAATAGCCTTCTTACTTTCTTCTTCCCACTTAGCCTTAGCTTCATCAAATTGTTTCTTGGTAACAGGGTCTTTTTGAAGTTTCATGTACTTGTAGTTATTTCCATCACCTTTGATGCCCACTAGAGAGTAAGCACGTGTAAAGGGAGTTACTTTGGTGACAGAGGCTGTACCACCACTTGACATCGTAGACATGATTAGAGAATGATCAATCATCCAAGCTTGTGCTTCAGCATATTTTTCATAACGCTTAGCAACATCTTTGTTTTCCGCATCTGCCTCTTTTAAAAGTTTCGTATAGGTATCAAGACCTAAACTCTTAATCAGTTCTTGATCTTCCTTAGCATCCAAACCAAAAATCTTGAGATAGAAACCATCTTCTGCATTAAATGGATCAAGATAAGTTGACGGATCTTGGTAATCACCCACCCAACCATCAAAGTTCAAGTCGTAATCACGAGACGCCGGATTCGGAGCAAGAAATGCAACATTGCTGAAATCATCCGTAGATAATTGTTGCACATCAACCACAATATTGTCATCCCCAAATACGGTCTCCAAGGTCTGTTTAACCGAATTCATACCAGAAACCGCGTTTTTATTGGTTTGATCAACAGGAACATCCAGATGAATAGGGAAGCTCACCCCTTTTGATTCCAATTCCTTTTTAGCTTCCGCAAATTTTGCTTGGGCCTTTTCCTTGTTGAAGTATCCGTCTTGGGCATCCGCCAAGTTAATGCCTGACCATTCTGTTCCGTACTGAACAAGTTTAGAAGAAACCACATCTCCGAAACTCTTATCTCCCACTTGTACAAAAGTAGGAGGAACAAGGGTGTTACGGAGGGTCTTGCTTGCTGCTTCTTGACCATTAGATTGGGCAGAATAAGCCGTACGATCGATAGCAAAATTGATTGCTTGACGGAAGTTCTTATTTAAAATTGCTATTTGAGTTGATTTCTTTTGTTCATCTGTTGTTTTAGCTGTATGGTTATAAGCTTTACGGTTAACATTAAAGTTAAAGTACCAAGATGTCTTGTCTTGTAAGCTATAAACAATATTGTCTTGATATTTTTCTTTTGTCTTGGCATAGTTAGAGCTGTTTGGATAAACTCCTGCCAGAGAATAGGCCCCACTTTCAAAATTTCGAATAGTCATCTCTTGATCAGAACCATCAAAATAAGCCAGTTTAACTTTTTCAATGGTTACTTTATCATGATCATAATAGTGTGGATTCTTCACATACTCGATCGAAGATTTTGATGTGAAATCTTTTAACAAGTAAGGTCCGTTGTAAAGGATACTACTTGGCGTCAAGGTACCAAATTCTTTTTCCTTTGACTTCAAAAACTCTTCATTGACCGGGAAGAGGATACTATTAGTCGTCTTAGAGTTCCAATAAGGTTCTGGTCGTGTCAAAGTATACTCAACCGTATAATCATCCAAGGCTTTGACACCAACGGTAGAGAAATCATTTGTCACACCAGTCACATAGTCATTCAATCCCTTGATTGAATTTTGAATGAGATCCATCGCTTGCCCCTTGTTATCCGAAGCATATTTGATCCCAGTAACAAAGTCCTGTGCTTTTACTGGAGCATATTCTTCTCCATCAGCCGTATACCACTTGGCATCTTTTCTGAGTTTATAGGTATAAGTCAAACCATCTGCTGAAACAGACCAATCCTCAGCTAGAGCTGGTGTCAGATTACCATAGCTATCATTTTCTAGCAAACCATCCACAAGATTAGTAATTATAGATGTATTATCTGCATAATAATCTAAAAGATAATTAAAAGTTGTTGGATTTCCACTAAAAGTTGACGAATACGTCTTTGTATCTGTGTTAGATTGCCCACAAGCTGAGAGTAAAATCCCTGTAGCTAGGACAAGACCAGTTCCGATGAGTCTTTTTTTCATTATCATCACCTACTCCTTTATGTCACTTTTTATAACATAAGTGTATTTTATCAAATTTATCCTGAATTGTAAAGTTCCTGGTTTTCCAGCAAATGATTAACCTACACTAGCATTGACAGCTCTAGAATAAAATTAGCCACCGAGTGTACAAGAATAAATAGGTAATCAGTTTGGCTCTCGAGAATCTTTTCGGACTGATGGAAAATAAAATCCAAGACATCCCCCTTTTCAAACCTTCCTAAAAGATGAAAATAAGATTAGCAACGTCTTCGATCGCCTAATTCTAAAGTAAAACCGGAAACTACTAACAGCCTTATAAAAGCCAGCAAACGCAATTCCTTTGATTTCCGTGACTTTCATAATTCTAAGAAACAAATCTTTATCTCTCCGAATAAAAATGGAGAGGATAGTGATTGTCCTCTCCAAATCTTAGCTAACATCAATCCGCCACAATTAACAAAGAGCTTGATAGAGTTAGAAATTTATTTTATTTGTAATTATAAGTCCAGTAATAATCTCCGTTTCCACTAACTACTGCTGCTACAGCTCCTTCTGTCGCATTTGGATCCAAAAGCAATTCTCTCAAACCGCCATCTGCCCATTTCTTGACAACAGCAGCTGCATCTTGATCACGACGGCCAACAAAACCTGAGCTATCGTATTGGCGAGAGATCTGGTTTGCTTTTGGTAGAGCTTGATTTTGATAAATCTCATCTGACCAAGTCAACTCTTTCAGACCCTGTTCTTTACGAATTTCATTGATCTCAGCGAATGCTTCTTTGGCCTTTTCCATATAGTAATAATTCGTATCATCCGTCGCAGCGACGCGGAAGACAAATTTTACATAACCAAACTCTACATCGCGGTATTTTTCTTCATCCACTCCGCTCTTGAGGTTGGCGACTAAAACGTAATCTCTAGCCCAAGGATCATTTTTGGTTTTCTCAAAGATTTCCTCGTCTTCAATTTCCCAAGTGACCTTCGCATCCCAACCCGCGTTATCTAGAAATGTAGGATTTAATTTTTCGATCACATAGTTTTTGAATTCCTCGACATTCTGGAAAGGAAGTGCTTGTCCTGCTTTGGCAGTTTCGACCAGATTAGTCGAATACAGTTTCACACTAGAGTTTTGATCGCTATAGCCATACTCATCATCTACGGGATTTGAGTGTAAATTCGGATCCAATGCCGGATCTGTTGGATCTGTCATTCCATGCAACTTCCACGCATCCTCCATCCACTTCCAGTAAGCTGTGTAACCTGTAACTTCGTCGTTTGATTCAATATAGTAATAGTGGTTAGTACCATCAAATGCATACTTTGGATCACCCTCCAGGATCTTATCACCTGGTTTTCCTGGCGGAATGACTAATTTGGGTTTACTTCCATCTGGAGCCCATAATAAGTGCTCTAATCCTGGTGCTGGTTTTTCAACATACGGAGGAATCTGATTTTCACTCGGCTCATCTGTTGTTGTCAAACCTGGGGTCTCTGGACCAGAGGGATTGGTTGAGTTATCTGGTTTTGGTGCAAAAGGATCCAACTCACCATCCGCTCCATTGAATGATGGATTTTCTGGAAGTTCGATCGTTCCCGAGTCAAAAGGAGCATACTCGCCGTCCGCACCTCCGTAAGACGGAGTCTCTGGAAACTCAATAGTGCCTGATTCAAAAGGTTTAAATTCCTCATCCGCTCCATTGAATGGTGGATTCTCTGGAATCTCCACCGTACCTGGATTTTCTAACTCCAACTCTTTGTGATTATCCGCAGATTTCTTGACAAACACCCAACGACCATTTTGGTAGTAGTAATAATCCCCATTTTCTAATACATAGTAATGGTAGCCATTCTCGTAACGATAGTGGCTATCATTTACTAAGTTGTTCGTTGAAGAATTGTTGTCACGATTGTTTGTCAGTGGTTTCCACTCACCATCACGGTAAATATAGTAACTACCATCACTCATACGATAGTAGTAGCTACCATTCCAGTAGAAATAGCGACCGCTATCTGGCTGTCGGTAGTTGTACCGATTCCAATAATTATAACTATAATCCCAGTAATCATAGTCATCATCCCAATCATCAAAATCATAGTCCCAACTATGACGGGAATCCCAACGATAATCCGCATGAACCGTTGGTGTTACAGAAGCTGAAACTGCAACTGCTGTCGCCAGAGCCGCTCCCGCCAAAAGACCATATTTTCTATTCATTTTAAATTAAACCTCCAAAAAAGAACCGTTGGTCATAACGTTCGGAAAACTTTTGTGCACTATTCGTTTTTCGGACTATAAACAAGGAATATATTTTATAAAATATAAATTGGATTTATTGAACACTTTTTTTATATTTATTGCGTTCAATAACAATTATAGCACTTTCATAATTTAAAATCAAAAAAATAACATAGTTACTATTATTTTTAAAAAACAGTAGTTTTACTTGTTAAAATAAGCATTTTATAGTTTTAAGCCTAAAACTATAAAATACTAGACACTCACTTAAGAATTATTTCAAATTCATTTATATTGTATAAATATACTTAAGTTGATTTGTTATACAAATATTAAAGTTCGTTTTTTGAGGTTTCTACTTACCTTATTTGTAAAACACAAATGAAGAGATAGAATAATCTATAGATGACAGGAACAACTATAATTATTTTCAAAAAGCATCAGTTTAAGTGTTATAACCGTTCAAAAGCTAATTAAAAAACTTTTATAGCCGTGACCTGCTTATCAGTTTTTCATTTCAACTTCAATTGTCATTCAAAAACTCAATGACTTTCATTTTGAATCTGGCTCTCTCCATCTTTCTGAAATCATGTTCTGAGCCATGGAGATAATCAGAAAATTTAAAATAACACATACTATCTGGCGATTCTTGCTTTTTCACTTTCAAAACTGAGGAATTTTTAGCTCATCAGAAATACAATTAAAGTTCCTCGTTTTACGATGAAAATGTCTCAAAATCAGAAAAAGGAAGTACAGATTTTCTGCATCTTCCTTTCTTATACACTATTTAACGTGTTTTTCTAGCTCTTTTTGGTATTTAGCATTTGTTTCAATCTTTTCTTTCTGCCATTTCTTGAGAGCTTCTTCGTATTCTTTTGTAGTCACGACATCATTCTGCAACTCCAAACCTTTGAAGACAAATGGGTCTCCCTTGATTCCGACTTGAGAGTATGCTTTTGAGAATGGTACAGTACGGCTAA
>ERZ773233.1169-NODE-1169-length-15597-cov-5.312572_pt1 | contig 15597 bp, 10 predicted proteins | sample MGYA00580991_ERZ773233 | MGnify/ENA primary metagenome ERZ773233 (study PRJEB29015, sample SAMEA2738178) | human oral metagenome | biome: human oral; feature: human-associated habitat; material: saliva | place: China | collected 2161 ...
CCGTCGTAGTGTTAATCGCCATGCTAGCCGCTCCTGGTGTCTCGATTTTACGTAATGTCTATTCCATCAATCGTGGTTATCAGAATTTCGCCAAGCGCCTCAATCACCTTGGCGCCGATATTCGTCCAGTCTCCGGCATTTAGCTTATGTTATAATCGACATATGTTACAGGTATTCAAACTCCAGAATATCGAGGAATTTATTTCTGAAATCAAAATCTCTAAACTTATCTTTAGTAGCTTTATTTTGATTGCAGCGATCTTCGCGGGCGTTTGTTGTCAAATCAATCAGACCGAACAGAATGCTAATTATGTAAAAAAATATCTTGCCAGCAAGAAGGGCTACTATTCGAACCTAGTCACAAGTACTCGTCGTCAGGTGACAGAAAAATACTATAGCACTCAGGCAAAAACTGAGGAATTCTCTGAGCAGTTTACTACTGATTTTTATAAAAAAATCAGCCAACTTCAAGATTCCGATCTTAAGGAGGGCATAGTTTTTATGCAGTTAAAATATCTCAATGATTATTTTACTGAAATTCTAGAACAAAGTATTAATCAAGAATCTTATGTCACACACCTAAATCGTTTTCTTGATCTCAGGTTTTCCGGGCAAGATAATTTTAATAGTATCAAGACTCAGATCAGTAATAGTATGGCTGCTAAAATCGACCAGTTACTTTCAAAGGAGCGTCTCTCGGTCCACCCCCAAGTTCTTGCAAACTTTATCTCGCCCATGGTTGAGGTTTATTATCGCCAGCTAATTTCTATTAGCCATGCCAACACAAATCTCTACCAAAGCAACTTCGCTCTCCACTTCCTTGTCCTCAATCTTCCAATCATCGTCTTTCTAATTTTCTTGATTATCGGCTACTTCTTTTATTCGAGTGTTGGTGGTCGTCTGCTTGCTTTTTGTTTTATCCTAATCTTCTTCTTCGTCGCCTTTCTCTTGCAGGCCCCAGTCTCTAATCACAATATTGATCTAACTTATAGTGATATAATCAAGACATGAATATTTTTACGGAGGGACTAAATCCTGCTCAAAAAGAAGCAGTAGAAACTTTAACTGGGCCACTTTTAATTTTGGCTGGCGCCGGTTCTGGTAAGACCAAAACCTTAACCCATCGCATTGCTAACTTAATTTCTCATGGCATTCCAGGAGAGCGTATTCTGGCTGTCACTTTTACTAACAAAGCCGCCAGGGAAATGCGCGAGCGCTTATGGAGGCTACTTCAGCAATCTCGTTCAAACGCCTACCTTACTCCACAGCTTTCCGACGACATCATTGCAGATAATACTGCCCTCCTTGCTTCTGACTCCACGCTGGGTCAAGATGTCAATCTCGACGGCTTCACCGACCCTCCTCGTAGCTTTATGAACTATATGGGGACTTTTCACGGAATCTGCGTCAAAATCCTGCGTATCGAACATCAAGCCGCTGGACTTGATAAAAACTTTGTCATCTACGATACTGACGACCAGATCTCTCTCATCAAACAAGCTATGAAGGATCTCAAGATTGACGACAAAAGTCTGCGACCAAAATCTGTTCAAGGCACTATTTCTCACTGTAAGAATATTGGGCAAACTCCAGAGGAATTTGAAGAGGAGGCATATTATCCGAATCAGGTTAAAACCGCCAAAATCTTCGCTCGCTATGAGAAACTAAAACGCGATTCCTTTGCCTTAGATTTTGATGACCTACTACTTGAGGTTACTCACCTCTTTGAAAAACACCGTGAGGTGCGTGAACGCTGGCAAAATCGCTTTGAGCATATTTTGATTGATGAGTATCAGGATACCAACCAAATTCAGTATCGCCTAGTCAAGGCTCTGGTTAATCAAAACAGGAATATCTGTGTAGTTGGAGATGACTGGCAGTCAATTTATTCCTGGCGTGGTGCAGACTTTACAAATATTCTAAATTTTGAGCGTGATTTTCCAGGCGCTAAAACTATTAAGCTGGAGCAGAATTACCGCAGTACTGGCAATATTTTAACGGCTAGCCAGAAAATCATTAATCAAAATAAAACTCGCACGGATAAGGAGTTGTTTACCACCGCCGGCGATGGTGAGCCTATTGAAATTGAATCTATGATGGATGAAACTGCCGAGGCAAACTATGTCGCACTGAAAATCATCAATCTTCTGGCAAATTCTAAAACCACCATGCAAAATGGCGAACTAGTCAAAGATTTTACCAGCTACTCGGATTTTGCTGTCCTTTATCGTACCAATGCGCAATCCTATGCTATTGAAAAAGCCCTGATTTCTCATCAAATTCCCTACAAGATCATTGGCGGCGTACGCTTCTATGATCGCAAGGAGGTCAAAGATGTTCTGGCGGTCCTGAAACTGATCGTTAACTTCCATGATCGCATCAGTCTTGATCGAATTTGCCGCAATTTATTATCAGGTATTGGTCCAGCCAGCCTTGAAAAAATTCACGCCTTCTTAAATCAATCCGAAGGATATGATCAGTCCGCACAAGGGAAAAATAACGCTCTACTTGACACTGGTCTCTCTGACACTCTTTCTGGTAAAGCCAAAAATAGCTTTGCTAGGCTGCAGAATTTTTTGCGTGATCTTGATCTGTCACTCAAGCCAGCCGAAATCACAGAGCAGGCTATCCATTATTTTGGTTTAGTTGAATCTCTTCGAGATGGTACCCCAACTGGTGATGAAAGAGCCGAAAACCTCAATACTATGATTGGTAACGCCGGCGAATTTGATGCTCTCGAGGATTTTCTTGCTGAAGCCAGCCTCATGTCTTCTGCCGATGAGCAGACCTCGACCAACTTTGTCACCCTCATGACTATCCATGCCGCCAAGGGTCTTGAATTTCCGGCCGTCTTCCTAGTGGGGCTTGAAGAGGGTCTTTTCCCGAGCTCTCGCTCTGATGATGAAGAGGCAATTGAGGAAGAACGTCGTCTAGCTTATGTAGGAATGACTAGGGCGAGAAGGCTACTTATTTTAACTTATGCCGGTTCCCGTTTTTCAAACGGCCAGCGTAGCTATAATATGCCATCACGCTTTCTGATTGAGCTAGGTTACGATCCTTGCAGTAACCAATCTTTAGGTCATTTTGATTCCTACGGTAGTAGATCTGACTACTCGGGTTCTTTGAGTAGTGGATCTCCTTTCTATTCTGAGCCTAGAATGAGTCAATCTAATCGCGATTTTGACCCATTCAACGACGATATCGAATACGATGAGATCGACCCTTTTCCAGATGATTTTTAATCATCACCTCTATTCCTAATTGACAAAACCACAAAATACTTGTAGGATAAAAAATAAGCATAAACAAAATAAACAAAACAGAGAATTAATTATGTCAAATCATGAAGGTCTATCATCAAGGCATGAGGATAATCCTCAGGAAGTTTATGATTCTCATAAAAATGAGGCAGAACAACTAAAAGAACTTCAGCGAAAAAGAGTAAATGCTATCTACTCTAGTGTTCTCACATTAATTAGTTTTCAGGAAAGAAGAACTCCGGACGCAAAGGAACCTTTGATTACTCCGTATTATGAAAAGGCTTTAAGAACTCAAAAACAGGTCGAGCAGGCTGCTAGAAAAGAAGCACTTACAACTGGCGAGCCAATGAAGAAAATTGAAAAAATCCCTGGCGAAAACCCAAAAGATAGAAAGAATTATGCTTATCTTGAACGTCTTGACCTGGCAATCGAACGTGGTGGTAATAAACTTGAAAAGAGAATTTGGCAAGAATCCATCAAAAATTTTGCTCCAATTATTGAAAAAGAGAATATTAATAATAAATCTTGGACCCAACTTAAGAAGGCCTTTGACGATGATCGTAATGGACAAGGCCTTCCATCTGTCGAATATACGGAGTCTGAGATGAATAAAGACTATGAAAGGCTTCGCCAAAATCAGATTGATTCCATAAACAGTTGGACAGAATATTTCAGTAATAAAGAAACCCCTTTTCCTACTTGGTTCAAGATCTATGCCTTTGATGGTGTTATCAAAATGGGTACATATAATCACAAATATGGTAAATATGAAAATCGTGACAAGTCCACCATCGCTCCCTATCCAAAAGTTAACCCAGCAGCTCTTGCTCTTACACTTGATGCGGTTAACGATTTTTTCGGGCAAGATAAAGAGAAATGGTTTACAGAGCATACCGACGATGACCAACTTAACGCAATTGTAAAATCCGGAAATTTTGGCAAGATTTACACACATTTTTTTAAAGAAATTTATAAGCCCATCCCTACACCTGAACGTACAGAAGATATAGAAGGTGAATGGTTTGACTTTTATCCTGGGCAAGAGGATGAGCTTGCAGAAGCCTCTCAGGGTACACCTTGGTGTATTGCTAGTAAACAAGCGGGGGAGAATTATCTAAAAACCAACGACCATACTATTAAAGATAATAGGGCAAGATTTAAACTCTTTAAGTTGAAAAACGAAAGTAGTGTAGATGGTATGTCGAAAACTGCCTGTGCTTCTATTCGCTTTGATACACAAGGAAGAGTGGCGGAAGTTTCTGGTTTAGCGAATAATAGTAATCAAACCATTCAGGATTCTCTTGTTCCTATTGTTGAACAGGAGGTTTTTAAGCACTCACTTGATCCAGAACAACATTTTAAGGAAAAGTTTCGGGACAAAAAAGAGCTTATTAGATTGCAAGATAAAGCAAAAAAAGGAGAAGAGCTCACTCTTGACGAATACGCGTTTCTATATGAAAAAAATCATGGAATTTTTACTTTAGACACTTACGGGGGTCCCGATCCGAAAATTGCAGAACTAAGAAATATCTATAATTTATCAAGATTATTTCAGAGTGAAGATAAGAATATTTCAGATCAAGACTTATTAATGCAAGAAATTAATTGTGTTCTAGAAAAAGCCAGTAGTAGCGACATAGTTGTTAACTTTGATGCTCTCCTGGGAAAGGGTATTGATACAGCTATCCTTTTTAAAAAGATAGAGGGCGATGATATTTCGCAAAAAATCGATACTCTACTTGAAGGTGGTGTCAAGGCAGAAACAATCTTAAATAGCCTGGGCAACTATAATATTTCACAAAACCTTAACGCTCTCCTCGAAAAAAATATCAAGATAGAAACAATTCTTGATAGACTTGGCAGTGATGGTGTTTCACAAAATCTTAATACTCTACTTGAAGGTGGTGTTAACGTAGAAACAATTCTAAATAGTCTGGATAAATATGATGTTTTAAAAAGCCTTAGCGCTCTCCTCGAAAAAGGTGTTGATATAAATAATGCTTTCGATAAGTTAAACAGCTATGATATTTCAGAAAACCTTAATACTCTCCTCGAAAAAGGTATCGACGTGAACGTTGCCTTTGATAGGCTAAATGCTGATGGTATTTCACAAAACATTAATACTCTTCTCGAGAAAGGTATTGATGCAAATATTATCTTTAATAAATTGGGTAAGAATGAAATAGGACAAAACCTTAATACTCTCCTAGAAAAAGGTATCGACGTGAACGTTGCCTTTGATAGGCTAAATGCTGATGGTGTTTCACAAAATCTTAACATCCTCCTTGAAAAAGGTATCAGCGTTAATATTGCCTTTGATAAACTAAATACTGATGGTATTTCACAAAACTTCGAGCTACTTGCGCAGAATAATATTCCAATTAATCTTCTTATTTCAAAAATGGATCTTCAAGGCATTGAGTCTAATTTAGATGCTATTCAAACTGATCCAGCCAATATAAAGACCGCTCAGGCGACTATTTATCGCGATATGTTCATTGATGGTATTGGAAATCTTGTTCTGGAAAATATTAGCGAGGATGTAATTATTGACAAAGTCCTAGACAGCCAATTAGATCCAGTTATTAAAGGTGGTAACTTAGAGCTGGCTATGAAGAAAGAGATGGAAGAAGAACTCCCTGATAATCTAAAAATATTCTTAGAACAACACCCTGTTGATTTTAATAGTATTAAGCCTGAATTATATAGCAAATTGGTCTCAAAATTTATAGAGTTCTATAAAGACAGTGATGAAGTTGCAAAATTTAACGATGACCGTGTGATTAGATCACTCCTTGGCCCCGACCTTATTTATAATTTAGATGCTCTTCTTCAGGTAATGCCAATTGATCGCATAGTTGCTAATATGCGCCCAGCCGATATTGAAACCTATCATGATGAATTAGTCGCTCACGGTGCCAGTCTTTAGTATTAAATCTTGTTATGGTATAATAGCGGAGATGAAATTAAAAGCATCTTACTACAGGTTCTTCTGTGGTTTTAGTATCAGTGTTTTTATCTTAACCTTAGTTCTAGGTGTCTTTTTTAGCATGCGCCCAACTTATGCTGAATCGAATAGCTCTGATAATGGTGTTGTTTCTGACAGTCATTTCGTTACTTTCTATGATGATTCAAAGTCCCTTACCATCAAAACCAGCGCCAAGACCGTTAAAGAAGCCCTTGAACGCGCCAAGATCAATTATCACGATACGGATCGTGTTGAGCCAGCCCTTACTGATGAAATTAATTCCGATAGTTTTCGTATTAATATTTATCGTTCTCGTCCAGTTATTATTAAGGCGGGCACCACCAGTAAATTCATCATGTCTGCCAATCTTGATCCAAAAGAAATTGCCCGTGATGCTGGTATTACCATTTATGATGGTGACGAACTTAATCTCATCTCTGGTCAAAATATCCTTGAATCAGGTATCGCTACCACCTATCAACTCACTCGTAATGGCGGTCGCACTATTACTATTGAAGAAGATATCCCCTATGCCGAAAAAACTATTAGCGACTCTTCTCTTGCTACCGGTCAGACCAATCTTCGTCAGGTTGGGGAATTAGGTCGTAAGAGTTCTGTCTACCGTGTGAATTTTGTTAATGGTAAAGAAGTTTCTCGTGAACTAATCAGCTCTGAAACTATCAAAAACCCAGTTGACCGCATCACTGCAGTTGGTATGAAAAAATCAGTTCCTCCCGAATGGGAAGCCTGTGCCTCCTACGCACGTGCCGCTGGTGTTTCCGAAGCGGATCTTCATGTTGCTCTCACCTTAATCTATCGTGAATCCGGTTGTCGTTTTGATGCTACGAATGCCGGCAGTGGTGCTTATGGTATTCCGCAGGCGCTTCCAGGCTCCAAAATGGCAAGTGCTGGTGCAGACTGGCAGACCAACCCGGTCACTCAAATCCGTTGGATGATTGGCTATGTCACTGGGCGTTATGGTGGCTGGAATCAGGCTTGGAGCTTCTGGCAATCACGCCACTGGTACTAGGAGAAACTGATGCTACAGAACAAAAAACACCTTGGACAAAACTGGCTCAAAAACCGACCAGTTCTTGAAGAAATTGCCGAAAGTGCAGTGATAGATACTGATGATCCGGAAACTCCTCAGCCCCTCTGTCTTGAAATTGGTCCAGGTCTCGGTACTCTCACTAGCTCTCTGCTTCGTCGCTTTCCAAAAGTTCTTGCCGTCGAATATGATGAAAAACTTGCCACTAATTTGCCAAACTCCTTTCCGGGCAAAAATCTCCAGGTTGTACATCAAGATTTTCTTCAATTTGATCTCAATCAAATCAAAGAGCCATATGTTGCGGTTGGCAACATTCCTTATTACATCACCAGCCCAATTATTCAGAAATTAATTTCCGCCTCTAATCCACCAGAGAAAATTGTTTTGCTTATGCAAAAAGAAGTCGCCGATCGCTTACTTTTTGACGTTGGCAAATATACCTATCTTACACTAGCCGTCCTCAACTTTGCCGATGTTTTGCCAGGAATCTTTGTCGACCGTAGCCTCTTTACACCACCACCCAAAGTTGATTCAGCTTCTGTAATATTAATGCCTCGTAAGCAGCCTATTGTAAATCCGGAAGTTTTACGCTTTATTAAGCAGTGTTTTATGAATCCACGTAAAAAACTAATTACTTGTCTCCCATATATTACTCAAAAATCGCGTGAAGAAATTAAAGAGCTTTATCAAGCCCTAGATTTGGAAGAGAATTATCGCCCTGCCGACCTCACTCTTTCTGATTGGCAAAAAGTTTACGATTTTGCTCAAAAAATCTAGTCCAAGTTGTTGAGATCGGCTAATTATGCTAAGATAAACATAAGCGTTTATCTAATATTTTATCTAATCAAAGGAACAAAATGGATCCAATTCCTCATCCTCAAACTCAAAATGATGATCATACATTAAGTAAGAATCCTCTACCAACCAATAACCAGCCCACAAATCCTTCTTCGGTAGTAAATAATACTGCCGCCCCCTCTTCCGCCTCTTCCGCTCCAGCTTCGCCGGTTTCTGCGGCCTCCTCTTCTCCAACCCCAGCTCCTACCGCTTCGCCAGAACTAGATAGCTTAATGTCCGAACTAAGTAATTATCAACCTACTACGGATGATTTGCAGCCATCTACTGGGGCAAGCACCTCTATGGAATCTACCTCAAACACTTCACCTTCCTCGCTAGCACCAACTGACCCCACGCTTTCTGTATCTTCTTTTTCTGCTGCTCCTAGCGCATCTAATTCAGGTCTTACCTCTGATCAGAGCCTTATGTTTGATCCAGTTCAAAATCAGCAGGACGACTCAGCTCTAGACCCCACTCCATTTACGGCTTCTGCTTCGACACCACAGTCCAGCGTCGACATGGTTGGTGGCGAGCAAGCTTCTCAGACAGCACAAACCGAAGCTAAAGAAGATGATGATCAGGAGGATCAGGAAGAGCAGCCTCTCGTGGCGGCCGCTCCGGCTCCTGGTTCTATTGGTAGTGCCATCTCCTATGCTGATTTTGAAAAGAAACAAGCTGAAGAAGCTGCCAAGCAGGCCAAGAATCAAAATAAACCAAAGATTAAATTGAATCGCACCATGATTTTGATTATTGCCGCTGCTATCCTCCTTGTCATTGCTGGGATTATCTTTGCGTTGATGTTTTTGAGTGAGCCACAGAAGAAACCTACCCAAGCTGCTGGCAAGAATCAGGTCGAGAAGGCTTCTACAAAAATGCTGACCTGTGTTCGCCCGTTAAGTACCAATGAGTCCTCTGAAGTTGGCGCCGCTTATGGTAACTTCGAGAGGCAGTTTACCTTTGAAAACGATAATCTTAGTGGTATTTCTGAGCACTATATTTATCAATACAATAGTGAAAATGAGGCCGTTACTGCAAAGACCACTCTTGATGCTGGTATTAAATCTGATGATAATATTAAGGTTACAACTGAGATTAATCTCAACCAATTAAAGAAAAAAACAGCTATTTCGGGAAATAATGTAGATAACTACCTTAAGTCCTTATCTGAATTTAGCTCCATCACGAATCATGATCTAAACTCCCTCATGCTAGCCGAGAACCAAACCGGACTTTCTTGCTCCACAGTTGAGTAGTTTCTAAAATCAATTAATTAACTGGGAGGCCCTGAATGAAACCTCTCGGTTTTTCTATACGTTTTTTGTAGTATAATTAATAAGAAAATAATTTTAAAAAAATATCAAAGGATCTCATGTCTCAAGAAATTTATATTACGACGGCAATCCCGTATGTTAACGGCGCTCCTCATGTTGGGCATGCTGAGGATTATCTACTTGCTGATATCTATGCTCGCTATCAAACCATGCAGGGTAAAAAAGTGCGCTTTCAGGCTGGGACTGACGAACACGGTAATAAAATTGAAAAAAAGGCTGGGGAACAGCAGATAGATATTAAGGACTACGTTGACCAAAACTCTGCCAAATTTCAGAATTTTCTTCAGAAATTCGATATAAAATATACCGACTTTATCCGTACCACCGACCCATCTCATATTGAGCGCGTGCAGAAAATTTGGCAACGCCTAGAAAAGCATATTTATTCTTCCAGTTATGATGGCTGGTATTGTGAGGGTTGTGAGCGCTTTGTTACACAAAAAGAGTATGAAGATAACCAAGGTGCTTGCCCGGATCATCAAGCTCCTTATCAACATCTTACAGAATCTAATTATTACTTCCGAGTCTCTGATTTTAAAGATGAAATCAAAGCCGCTATCGAGAATGGCAAGATGCAAATCCTCCCAGAATTTCGTAAGAATGAAATTCTGAGGTTACTTGAGGATGCTCCTGACGTTTCAATTTCTCGCCCGGTCGCCCATCTCAAATGGGGTATTCCAGTTCCAGGCGACGAATCTCAAGTGATGTATGTTTGGATGGATGCATTGACAAATTACATTACAATTCTTGGTTATCCAGATCAAGACATTTCAAACTACTGGCCAGCCACTGTTCAGGTGGTAGGTAAAGACATTCTGCGTTTTCATGCCATTCTTTGGCCGGCTATTCTCCTAGGGCTAGGCCTACCTCTGCCACGCACTATTCTGTCCCATGGCTTTATCCAGGTAGATGGTCAGAAAATTAGTAAAAGTCTCGGTAATGGTATTGATCCAGTTGAAGTTTTGGAGAAACATGGCATCAATGCTTTTCGTTATTTCTTCTCTAAGCACATCGATACCTTTCTTGATGCCGACTTTACGTGGGAAAAGTTCGAGAACGCCTACCGCAACGAATTAGCCAATGATTACGGTAATCTTGTCCAGCGCCTCTCGGTACTTTGTCAGAAAAATTCCGTCGAAAAACTTGATTTCAGTTCGTCTTTTGCCCCAGAATACGCTGAACTAATGGATCAGTTCGAGTTTACCAATGCTATTAATAAGGCCTGGGGGATGATTCAAGACGTTAATCGTCATATCGAAGAGCAGAAGCCGTGGCAGCTCGCTAAAATCGATCCTGAGCAGGCAAGAGCCAGTCTTACTGGGCTAGTTAAAGAGCTTCTAGTTGCTAATCACCACCTCAAACCTTTTCTTCCTGTCGCAGAAACAGTTGAGTCTATCTTCACCGGAAGTGGCCAGATTCTTCCTCCAGAAACTCCACTTTTTCCTAAAGATTAATTTGTCTATAGAATAAAAAAGTAAAATAATCAAAACGAGTCACTAAAGCGAACCAATAAAAAAATAGCCCCATCGGGCTATTTTTTATCTATCACAAATTATTTTTCGTGGCAGTGTCCATCTTTGCAGTGGTGGTGTTTTTCACACTCATCCTCGCCTGCAAGGGCGGTTGCAATGTCACCAACGAAGAAGGCTAGTATACCAGCTACGATTGGAGCTAGGATAAAGACTAGGACTTCAAGGCCAACTTTGCTAATCAAAGTACCAAAATTCTCAGCTGAAGTTGGGAAGATCTGATACATGATTGCAACTGCTGGGTTCAAGATAAAGTTGTTTGAAATCTTGAAGAAATTGCTTGAGATTACGATTGCAAATAATACCGCAAGCACCATACCGCCACCAATGATTGCAGCGTAGGTGAAAGCACTACGACGAGACTTATATTCTTGTGCACGATTGAAGAAGAATGCCAAGGTGAAGACACCCAAGAATTCAATCGCAAGTAATTGCCATAGGTTTGAAGCTTCAACTGCGGTTAGTGCAGGAAGGTCAACCTTAGTTTCGCCAGCCATACGGAAGGCATTAACAATGACTAGACCGAGCCAAGCACCAACAACCTGAGCGACCATGTATAGTACGCCACGAATTGCAGAAACGCGACGGGTTGCCATCATACCTGCAGTGATTGCTGGGTTTAAGTGTGCCCCAGAAAGGGTGAAGACGGCTAGAGTTACGCCAATTACACCGAATAGAACATAAAGTGGTTGGTAGATGCCGAGAGTTAAGAGGAGCATTGTGATAAACATTGTTCCAATTAATTCACCGACGAGCGCACCCCAGATCTTTGATGTTTTGAAAATAGTTAGAATATTTTCTTCTGGATCACCTTTTTTAGCGAAGAAATTTGCAAAAATACATTTGCTCTTTTTGTTTTCTTTCATTTTTACTTCGGCTATCTCAGTGACGATTGTTTCCGGTTCGGTTACAGTCACAACTTCTTCAACGACAGTAACTTCTGGCTTTGTATTAGTATTTTTTGGCTTTTCCGTAGACTTTTTAGCCTTCTTGGACTTACTTGTTGCCATATACCTCCTTAAGTAATATTGAATGAATTATAACACATCTGTGGTAAAATACTTAAAGTTTAATTTTCTAAAATGAAAGGTATAGGATGGGAGTAATCGTACATAAAGAACAGGATAAAAATGCAGAGCTTAGTCGCCGTATTGCCGCAGACCTAAAGATAAAAGCTGAACAGACGGCCTTAAGTGCCGACCCTGATCTTGTTAATGATTCAGATTATATAAATGGATCAAAGACCACCAGTCGCTACGGTTGGATTTGGCTCATCCTTGTTGGTCTCGCTATTCTTTCCCTAATTCTTATTGTTGTTATTTAGAGCTTATAGGGTTTGACTCTTATAAACCTGGCTTAAAGTCTTAAAAACCATCTTTTCTCTTAAAAAACCTTTAAAACCAGAGTATAATAAGAGACAGATATGAAACTTACAGACCTAAAACAGGCCCTAAAAGATCTTGGCCTTGAATATAGTAAAATTAAAGACCTCCCAGCTGAAGAGCGTAAGGCTTTTGGGCAGGAAATTAATCGTCGCAAAAATGAAATCTTAGCTCAAATCCAGGCTGAGGAAGAAAAATTAGCAGCAGTCGATATTAAACCTATCGATCTCACCGCTCCTATGGCTGAAAACTCTACTCCAAAGAAAAACAGGCGTGGCAGTAAGCATCCTCTCATGGTTGAACTTGACAAAGTAATAGATATATATTCTAATATGGGATTTGAAGTCATGGAATCCACCCAGCTTGACGATGAATTTCATATGTTTGAGTCTCTAAATTTCCCAGAAGGTCATCCCGCCCGCGATGGCTATGACACCTTTCGCACCAAAGAAGGTTTTATCCCTCCAGCCCATACTTCTACCATGCAATATCGCGCGCTCACCTCTCGTCGAGATCAGCTTGAAACCGAAGGTCAGATTGCCGTAGTCATTCCTGGCCGCGTCTTTCGTAATGAAGATGTTGACGCTACTCATGAGCATACTTTTTACCAATGTGAAGGTGTTTTTGTATCCAAAACTGCCACCATGGGACAGATGCTCGGCGTTCTTAAAAATTTCTTCGAAACCTATTATGGTCAAACTTTAAATACTAAAACTCAGCCAGGCTACTTCCCATTCACTGAACCCTCTCTCGAATTTCAAATCGAGAAGCCAAAAGCCCTCGGCGGCAAAGGTGATGGTTGGTTAGAAATGATGGGCTGTGGCATGATCCACCCCAATGTTTTAAAAACCGCTGGCATTGATCCCACTGTCTATAAGGGCTTTGCTTGGGGTGGCGGCATTGATCGTCTTGTCATTCTCAAATACCAACTTGACGACATTCGTTTCTTCGAATCTGGTAAACTTAATTTCTTGGAGGAATTCTAATGCTTATTTCACTTAATGCCCTAAAACGTTATGTTAAAATTCCAGATTCTCTCTCTACCGAAGATCTGATGAAACTGATCGGCTCTCGCCTTGTTGAAGTGGAGGGAACTGAAAGTCTCGCTGAAAAATACCAGAATATCTACGTCGCTAAGGTTGTTAGTTGTACTGATATTCCGGATACACATCTTCATCTTTGTGAGGTAGACGCCGGACCCCTCAATCAAGAGTTTGGCAAACTAGAAAACGGCTTAATTCAGGTTGTCTGTGGTGCGCCAAATGTCCGTGCTGGCCTCTCTGTAGTTTGGCTCGCTCCTGGCGCCATCGTTCCTACTACCTATGGAACAGAGAATTTTCAGCTATCCGTTCGTAAGCTTCGTGGCTATGAAAGCTATGGCATGATTGCTGGCGCTGACGAGCTTGGATTTGGCACTGATCACAAATATATTGCTGAACTTCCATCTGACCTTGCACAGCCCGGTACCCTTATTACTGAGGCGTTAGATCTCGACGATCTGATTATTGATATTGAAAATAAATCACTCACACATCGTCCAGACACTTTTGGCTTAATTGGTTTTGCGCGTGAAGTTGCCGGTATTCTTGGTCAGCCATTTGAAAACCCCGCAATCTTTGAAGGCGATCTAACCGCACAATCTGATTTTGTTCTTGTTCATTCTGGTAACGCGTCAGATATCAAGAATCCCAGTATTGAAATCCAGGACCAAACATTATGTCCTCGCTATTCCTGTGTTATTGTCGATCAATCTCAGCTTAAGTTTGATCAAGATTCTACTGATTTTGAACGCATTCTCACTCAAGACGGCGTTCTGCTCTATAAATCTGGCATGCGACCTGTTTCGCCAATTGTTGATGCGACAAACCTCACCATGCTTGAAACTGGTCAGCCACTGCATGCCTTTGATTACGATAAATTTATTGCCATCGGTGGCACCGATTCTCCAAAAATTATTGTACGTGCTGCCAGAGAAGGTGAAAAAATCACCTTAATTGACGACACCGAGGTTGAACTTAATGCAAACGATATCGTAATCACATCCAACGATATTCCAGTTGCTCTAGCTGGTGCTATGGGTGGTAAAAATACTGAAATTGATGCAAGTACAAAACGAATTCTTATCGAATCTGCCACATTCAGTCTCTATAACCTACGTAAGACTCAAATGGCTCACGGTATTTTTTCTGAAGCTATTACACGTTTCACTAAAGGCCAACCAGTCTTTGGCACAGTACCAGCACTAAAGTCCTGTCTAAAAAAACTCGGTATTAAAGATACTTCTAATCTCATTTTTGCTGACTGTTTTGCCCAAAGCCCTGTTCAGCAAACCATTAAACTTGACCTCAATGACCTTAATCAAACACTAGGTTCCGATTTTACGCTAGAGCAAGTTAAAAAGACTCTCTCCAATGTTGGCTTTGCGGTAGACATCCTCTCAGACAATCAGTCCTTAAACGTTACTACTCCGCTATGGCGTACCGATATCCATATCAAAGAGGATCTCTATGAGGAGGTTGGCCGTCTTAATGGTTTTGACAATATTCCACAAGCCCTTCCGCTCCGCTCTTTCAAAGGTAGCCCAAAAAATCAGCTTTTTGCCCTCAAGAGTGAAATCCGCAACATCCTTTCAGATCAGCAGGGCGCCAATGAGCTTCTCACCTATAGCTTCGTTTCGCAAAATCTTCAGCAAAAAGTAGGTGAAGATATCGCTGATAGTTATGAGATTACTAATTCCATCTCACCTGAACTCCAATGTTTTAGACAATCTTTGACTCCAAGCCTGCTCGAAAAAGTTTATGAAAATCAAAAGGCTGGATATAAGGATTTTATTCTTTATGAAATGAACCAAGTTGCCAAGCGTTCTTTCGGCTTGCTTGCAGATCAAACTCCAAAACTCGAATCACATCTCTCAGTCTGTCTTGAAGGCGATTTTTACCAAATTAAGGAGCTCTGTCTAGCTCTTGGCGCTCGTCTCGGTCTTGAATTTAAGTTTATAAAATATCAGGAGCAGCAGTACCCATATTTTGAGCCGCTCCACTCAGTCCGTATTCAGCTTGGTCAAGAAATCATTGGCTGCCTTGGTGAGATTAAACATTCTATACTTAAAAAATTTAAACTAAAAGAGGCTTCCGCCCTTGAATTAAATCTTGAATCATTACTTAATACCCCACGGATCTTGCGTGGCGCACAAAAGATTAGTCGCTTCCCATCCGTCTCGCGGGATCTTACTATTAAGACTC
>ERZ773233.1171-NODE-1171-length-15578-cov-2.856020_pt1 | contig 15578 bp, 14 predicted proteins | sample MGYA00580991_ERZ773233 | MGnify/ENA primary metagenome ERZ773233 (study PRJEB29015, sample SAMEA2738178) | human oral metagenome | biome: human oral; feature: human-associated habitat; material: saliva | place: China | collected 2161 ...
TACAAAATGGGCCGCAACTCAAACCGCTAAATTTAACCCTGTTCGGCAAAATTTACTCGCTGCTTTATTAAATTTTAACCGCAGCAAAACAAACAGCCGAATTTTATAAATTTTTTAAATTTTTCGTAGTATGATTTTGCTTTTTAAAGGGACGAAAATGGACTTTGACTTCGGCATTACGGCGTATTTGATATTTTTCGCGGCGGCCTTTGCAGCTGGTTTTGTAGACGCGATCGTGGGCGGCGGCGGACTGATCGCGCTACCCACAATCATGGCGATGGGCGTGCCGCCTCACGTGGCGCTAGCGACGAACAAGCTTCAGGGTACTTTCGGTAGCTTCACAGCGGCGCTAAATTTTGCTCGAAAAGGGATGATAAATTTCCGCGAAGTGTTTATCGGTATCGTTTTTACCTTTATCGGCGCGTGCGTCGGCACGGTGCTTATATTGTTTTTGAGCGCCGAGTTTTTGCGCGTTGTTATCCCGTTTTGTTTGATAGCGATTTTCATCTATACGCTTTTGATGCCAAAGGTCGGCGACGAGGACAGAGCCGCCCGTATGAACGCGCGAGCTTTTTACGTGATATTCGGGCTAATTTTAGGCTTTTACGACGGATTTTTCGGGCCGGGAGCGGGCAGTTTTTGGACGTTTGCGATGGTTGCGCTCATCGGGCTAAATATGAAAAAAGCCGTCGCGCATACGAAAATCCTAAATTTTACCAGCAACATCGTCTCTCTTGCCGTTTTTATCGCGGGCGGACAGATACTTTGGGCGGTCGGGCTTTTGATGGGTGCGGGACAGGTTTTGGGCGCGTATTTCGGTTCAAATATGGTCATGAAAAAGGACGTTAAATTTGTTAGAGTCGTGTTTTTGGCCGTCGTGGGCGCGACGATACTAAAGCTTGTTTACGATAGATTTTTCGCGTAAGCGCTGATTTTAAAAAACGATGTCGAAATTTGAGCTAAATTTGACAAAAAAGCTAAAATTTGGGCGAAATTTGAGGTAAGCTTAAAAAACTTTTAACATTTATTTGGATAAAATTGCCGTTAAATTTCATAAATCTAAGGTTAATCCATGCAAGAAAATTTGTTTTTGTTTACAGGTTGGATCGCTTCTTTGTTTACCGACAACGAGCACGTTATCCACGCGGTAAATTACGCGGGACATCTCGTTTTAGTCGCGATTATCGTACTTATCGTGGCAAAATTTGCAACTAAAAATTTGCAACTCGTGCCTCGCGGAACGCAAAATATCCTCGAAGCGTATTTAGAAGGCGTCGTATCCATGGGCAAGGATGTGCTAGGAAGCGAAGCGCTATCTAGAAAGTATCTGCCGCTAGTCGCGACCATCGGTTTGATCGTATTTGTAAGTAACATAATAGGCATAATACCTGGATTTGAGGCTCCGACTTCGAGCTTAAATTTGACCCTTACTCTAGCGCTCGTGGTTTTCGTGTTTTACCACTACGAAGGTATCCGCGTAAACGGCGTGGTTAAGTATTTTGCTCACTTCATGGGACCGAACAAATGGCTAGCTCCGATAATGTTTATCGTCGAGATCGTTTCGCATCTGTCTCGCGTCGTATCGCTTTCTTTCCGACTTTTCGGTAACATCAAGGGCGATGACTTGTTTCTTTTGGTCGTACTTGCTCTTGCGTCTTACGCTGCGCTTCCGGCATTTGTTTTGCTTACGTTTATGGCGTGCTTGCAAACATTTATCTTTATGATTCTTACTTACGTGTATCTTGCCGGCGCGATCTTGATCAGCCACGACGAGCACTAAAATTTAAATTTACGCGTCCGCCAGCCAAAATACGCTAAAAATCGGCGGGCGCAACCCCTTCTTTTTATCTAACTTAAATAAAAATCCTGCTAAAATAAACCCTAAATTTTAAATAAAAGGCAAATTATGTTTGAAGTCGTTATCGGGCTTGAGGTTCACACCCAGCTTAATACAAAAACTAAAATTTTCTGCTCTTGCTCCACGAGCTTCGGCGATGAGGCAAATACGCACGTTTGTCCGACCTGCCTGGCACTGCCCGGATCTTTGCCGGTACTAAACAAAGAAGCCGTGAGAAAGGCGATAAGCTTTGGCGCGGCGGTAAATGCGACTATAAATAAACGCTCTGTTTTTAACCGTAAAAACTACTTTTATCCCGACCTTCCAAAAGCCTATCAAATTTCACAGTTTGAGATACCGATAGTAGAAAAAGGCGAGCTTTTTATCGACGTAAACGGCGAGAAAAAGCGCATCGGTATCACTCGCGCACACCTTGAAGAGGACGCGGGTAAAAACATCCACGAGAGCGGACAAAGCCTAGTCGATCTAAACCGCGCGGGCACGCCGCTACTTGAGATCGTGAGTGAGCCTGACTTGCGTAGCTCCGACGAGGCAGTCGCGTATCTAAAAAAACTGCACTCGATTTTGCGATTTTTAAACATCAGCGATGCTAATATGCAAGAGGGAAGCTTTCGCTGCGACGCCAACGTCAGTATCCGCCCAAAAGGCGACAGCAAGCTTTATACGCGCGTCGAGATTAAAAATTTAAACTCGTTTAGATTTATCCAAAAAGCGATCGACTACGAAGTCGAGCGCCAAAGCGCGGCGTGGGAAGACGGCAAATACGACGAGGAAGTTTATCAAGAAACGCGCCTTTTTGATACCGTAAATTTAGTCACGCGCTCGATGCGAGGCAAAGAAGATAGCGCCGAATATAGATATTTTCCAGATCCCGACCTGCTACCCGTCGAGATCCCGGAGGAGATGTATAACGAAGCAATCAAGATCCCCGAGCTCGCCGAACAAAAGGTCGCTAGATACGAGCGCGAGCTGGGCGTCAAAGAGGATGACGCGCTGATTTTAACTAGCAGCGTGGAGACGGCGAAGTATTTCGAGGAGCTTGTAGAAGCTAAAATATCGCCAAAACTAGCCGTAACATGGCTCATCGTCGAGCTTTTGGGACGCCTAAAAAACGGCGCTACGATCGAGACATCGCCAGTAAATTCGGCTAAAATGATAGAGCTTTTGCGCCGCATAGAAGACGGTACGATAAGCGCTAAAGCGGCAAAAGAGGTGCTTGACTATCTCATGGAAAACGACGCGAGCGTGGACGGTGTCATCGAAAAATTGGGATTAAAACAGGTTAGCGACGACTCGGCCATCATAGCGATAATAGATCAAATTTTAAGTGCGAACGCCGACAAGGTCGCCGAATATAAAAGCGGCAAGGATAAGCTTTTTGGATTTTTCGTCGGTCAGACGATGAAAGAGGGCAAGGGCGCGTTTAATCCCGCAAAAGTAAATGAGCTTTTAAAAGAAAAACTAGGATAAATTTGACTTGCGTCGCCTTTTAGCGTTATTTGGCGACGCGTGTTTTTGGGTCAAATTTGGCCCAGAAAGTAAATTTGTAGCTCTAATTTTTTGTTTTAGAGAGACGGGCGGTGCGGTTAAATTTAAGTTGTTTAATTTTCGCAAAAGTAAGTTTCGGTTTGCAGGCGGCTCAGTCAAATTTAGCTAAAACAAACGTAAATCACAAAAAAGAGAAAAAATGAAAATAGCCATCATCGGAGCGGGGAAGTGGGGTAGCGCGCTTTTTCATGCGCTTTCGCAAAAAAACGACTGCGTCATCAGCTCGCGCAGACAGCTTGAAGGCGCGCATTTCGTGAATCTAGAGGAGGCGCTAAAGCGCGATCTGCTCGTCGTTGCCATACCTTCTCAGTCCGTTAGCGGCTGGCTAAAAGAGCATTTTAAAAACTTCGGACAGAAAATTTTAGTCGCCTCAAAGGGCATCGAAACCTCTAGCCTTCGTTTTTTAGACGAGATTTACGAACAGCACGTAGATGCGGCAAATTTGGCCTTTTTATCTGGACCAAGCTTTGCCAAAGAGATACAAAACGACCTCCCGTGCGCGCTCGTGATAAATTCCAAAAACGAAGCCCTTGCGCGTGAGATTTCAGGACTTTTTCCGCAAAATATCAAAGCCTATGCTAGTAGCGACGTTATCGGTGCGGAGATCGCGGGCGCGTATAAAAACGTCATCGCTATCGCGGGCGGTATCTGCGACGGGCTCGGGCTTGGCAACAGCGCTCGCGCCAGCCTCATCTCGCGCGGGCTTGTCGAGATGGCGAGATTTGGCGAGTATTTTGGCGCGCAGCAGCAGACGTTTTTGGGTCTTAGCGGAGCGGGCGATCTCTTTCTCACGGCTTCATCGGTGCTCTCGCGCAACTACCGCGTAGGCTTGGGACTTGCTAAAAACGAGAGCCTTAACAAAATCCTAAACGATCTAGGCGAGGTCGCCGAGGGCGTAGATACCTCATACTCGATAGAAAAGATCGCTGCTAGCAAAGGTATCTATACGCCGATAGTAAACGAGGTCGCGGCGATGCTGCGCGGCAAAGACGTGCAGGAAAGTCTAAGAGATCTACTAAGTAAAAAATAAAATTTGGTTTAAAGTCGTGCATTCTGCGAAGGCTCGCAGTTGCTATAAAATTTGAAAATTTGACGGTGGGCAGCGGTTTTTAAATAGCCGGCTTAAATAATCCAAATTTGCCGAATTTTTATGCTGGATTTGGATTTAAAGCACCGTAAAATTTGGATTCTGGCTAGTATTTAGTCTGTTTAAGTATAAAAATCCAATTTATGTCGTCAATTTAAATCTAACCAAATTTGCCGAGTCGGCTTTTTCTTTTAGTTCTTTTGAGTCAAATCTTAAAATAATTTTATTGCCCGAAACTGCGGATAGCGATAGCAAAAAGACATCTAGCTGCGCGTCGTCATTCGTGCATTTTATCTCTAAAATATTTCTCCAGCCTTTGCAAATGCGAAACCCCGTATGCTCGCGAGTGCTCGTATCAAGTATAAAAATAGAATTTAAATCAAATTTCGCTCCACTAAAGGCTATTAAGTTTTTGTTTGTTACGTATAAGCCTTTGTGGATCAAATTTACAATAAAAATATGTATTAATAACATGCAAAAAATAACAAAAATAGCAGCGCAAACCTTTAAAAATAGGCTTTGATCGGCGAAGTCTTTAGATATTACCGTATATATAAATACCGCTATACAAATCACGGCAAATATCAATTGAATAAAAAGATTTTTAATGTGTTTTCCTTATAATCACATAAAATATACTCATCTTTATTTAGTTTGATATCGTTTTTTGACGGGATATTTATAGCGCAATTAATATTTAAATTTATCATATATGCCCTTTTGACTAAATTTTAAACAATATTTTCAAAAATTATATCAAATATTTTATAAATGCCGATCTAAATTTGCGAGCGATCAATCGCAAAAAGCACCTCCCGCACCTAAATCCCGTTTCAATTTTCTTAAATTTATCCAAAATAGTGTAAAATCCGCAAAAAACAAAAAAAGGAAAGATATGAAAAAATTTATCGCCGCACTTTTTTCGGCTCTGTTTTTGGCGGGTTTGCCGACTGCGCTAAACGCTGCCGATGCGCAAGCGCAAGAAAAACCGACGCTTCGCAAAATGATAGCCCAAATGATAATGGTAAGCTTCAACGGCTCTGATCCCAAAACCGCCAAAGAAGCCGTCTCGGAGGCCAAATATCAGCGTTTTGGCGGCGTGATGCTGCTCGGTAAAAACATCTCGGACAAAAAGAACCTTACTGCGCTAACAAGCGCATTTAAAGAGGCGCAAAAAGGCATTTTTATCGCTATCGACGAGGAGGGCGGACAGATCACGAGATTTAAAGATAAGAGCGGATTTGAGACCTTTATCTCGGCGCAAAAAGTGGCAAAAACGCTCGATCTAGCCGCTGCGGGCGAGCTTTACGCTAAGATGGCGCAACAGCTAAAAGACGTCGGCGTAAACGTAAATTTCGCTCCCGTGGCCGACGTGCTAAATCCAAAATCCACCATCATAGGCTCGCGCGGTAGAGCGTTTAGTGCCGATATAGACGAGGTTTCGCTGTATGCGAACGAGTTTATGAAGGCCTCGCAAGCTCGCGGCGTGATAGCGGCGATGAAGCACTTCCCCGGCCACGGTAACGTCGAGGCCGACAGCCACACGGCAAAGGTCGTGATCGAAAATTTTGATTACACCGAGCTCAAGCCGTATTTTGACGCAGTTCGCAAAAACGAAGCCAAGATGATAATGGTCGGGCATATCTACCTCATGCAGCGCGACTCCGAGCTACCGGCCTCGATTTCGCCGGCGATCATCGACGGCTTGCTACGCGGCGAGCTCAAATTTGACGGCGTAGTCATAAGCGACGACATGCTCATGGGCGGACTAAAGGACTTTACGCTACAAGAAAAGGTGATAAACTTTATCAACGCGGGCGGCGACGTGATGCTCTTTAGCGACTACAAGATAGACGGGTGCAGGACCGCAGAGCTCGTCACGCAGCTAGTCGTGGACGCAGTGGGCGCCAAGCAGATACCAAAAGAGCGTATCGAGGAATCCTACGAGCGGATAATGAAGCTAAAAGGTAGCTTAAAATAGGTTGCTTGAAGGGCAAATTTGAGCTTTTGCGCGGAGTTTATTTTGCGACTAGTCAGTCGCGCGGCGGCTGAAGTTAAATTTGCCTCTTTGTCTTGTTTTTTAAATTTTAGTTCAAATTTGACGACATTATAAATTTGAACTCAAATTTAACGCCCTAAATTTGTCTTAAAAACCGCTCAGCCAAAAATATAAATTTACCTCGCAGTACCCGCACCGTTTTGGCGCAAATCACGGTTTAAAAAACGATCAAAGTATCCACTGGCTAAAAATCAAATTTACGCCAAACAAGTCGGCTCGCGAAAATCAGCATTAAATTTATCATTATTTGGCTCAAATTTTAAGCTTTTAAAATTAATCTTGATGTATAATATATCTTTAAGTAAAATAATAAAAATTCCGAATTTGAGGAGCAAAAATGGACGAGGTAGCAGCAAAAGTCGAAGCGCTAAAAGACGAAATGGTGAAAAATAGGCGGTTTTTTCACTCTCATCCCGAGACTGGATTTTTCACGTTTTTTACGACGGCAAAGATCGCTAGCGAGCTAAAAAAGCTCGGCTATAGCCTAAAAATGGGACGCGAGATAATGAAGCCCGAAGCTAGAGCAGGTCTTGGCAGCGAGAAAGACAAAGAAAAATATCTAGAGCGTGCAAAAAGCCTGCTAAGCGTCGATGAGCGCGAGTTTTTACCCGTGATGGAGGATGGGCTAACGGGCGTGGTGGCCGAGCTTGATACGGGCAGGCCGGGCAAGACGCTTGCGTTTAGATTTGACATCGACGGCGTGGACGTGACCGAGAGCAAGGATGAGGCGCACAGACCGTTTAAAGAGGGCTTTAGAGCCGATATAGACGGCATCACGCACGCCTGCGGGCACGACGGGCACATCACGATCGGCCTAGCGATGGCTAAACTCATCGCGCAAAATTTGGACGATTTTAAAGGCAAATTTAGATTTATATTTCAAACCGCCGAGGAGGGCACCAGAGGCGCCGTGCCGATGGAGCAAGCAGGCGTGCTAGAGGGCGTGGACTACCTACTGGGCGGCCACATCGGCTTTCAGGCAAAGACTAGCGGCGGCATCATCTGCGGTACGAACAAGCTTCTTGCGACGTCGAAATTCGACGTAAATTTCACGGGCAAGTCGGCTCACGCGGCAGGCGCTCCGCAGGAAGGGGCAAACGCTCTGCTAGCCGCAGCGCAGACGGCTCTAGCCATGCACGGTATCACGCGACATGCTGACGGCGTCACGCGCATAAATGTGGGCGTCTTGCGAGCGGGCGAGGGGCGAAACGTCATCGCGCCAAACGGCTACATCGCCTGCGAAACGCGCGGCGAAACGACCGAGCTAAATGAGTTTATGTTTCAAAAATGCATGGACATCGTCGCGGGCGTCGCGCAGATGTACGGCGTGCAGTACGACGTGAAGCTAACCGGCGGCACTAGCGGGGGCGATAGCAGCGAAGAGATCACCGATATCTATGAGCGCGCCGCGCGCCAGTCGCCTTTTATCAAAGATGAGCTCATCGTGCGGGATCTAAATTTCGGCGCTTGCGAGGATTTCGCGCATTTTATGCACGCCGTGCAAAAAGCAGGCGGCAAGAGCGGCTACCTGATGATCGGCACCAAGCTGGCTGCAGGTCATCACAACGGCGCGTTTGACTTTGACGAGAGCGCGCTGCTATCGGGCACGGACGTGTTTTTGCGCTCGGCGTATGCGATAAACGGCAAGGACGCGTGAGGCTAAATTTGAACCGAATTTGACGAATTTGCGTCGCTTGCGCTCGGCTTGATCGGTTTTTTATCATCGATTGAGCTGACGCGGCGGCGTAAATTTGTCTGTTGTGGCTTTTAAATTTGGTAAATTCGGCGGTTAAATTTGCTCTGCAGCCGGTCGTAAATTTGAGTAAATAAAAAGCCGTTTGGGTTATAAATTTGGCAAGTTAAATACAGCACTTAAAATTGCGTGGCGACAAGGCAAATTGATTAGCTCTAAAATTAAGCAAAAAGATGTATACAAAGTCGGTTAAATTTGACGGCAAATTTAGATTTATAAATTTGAGCGGCGATCAAGAGATAAAGCACGCCTTGTATTTTGCTCAAATTTGCCGACGCCAAAACCGCAAATTTTAAAGATGCAAAAAATTAATTCAAAAAACTTTTTGCCTATTTATTATCTTGCCATCTATAAATTTTTGTTGATGGTTTTAAGGCAGAATGAGTACTAATGGTTAATTCTGCCTTAATTTTAAATTACTGTTTGAAGTCTTTTACTGTTTTAAAAAAACGTTTTAGATCATTTTTTATATTTTCTCTGCGACGATATGCTCGAGATATATACATTGGATGATAAAAAGTTTTTTCTATATCATTTTCATAAAATTCTTTGATTTTTGATGGCATTGACTCAAAAATATTTTGAGGAATTTTTCTTATATAATCATCTTGATGATATAAAATATCATCAGGAAATCCTATATAGGTTGGTTTGTCTGCTATAAAATCTGCAATATTTGGAGTAATAATATATGGATTGTCGTCTTTAGGTATACTGGCAAGAGTTTCGCTTAAGTTCGGATTGGCTATATTAAAAGCATTAAAGAGTTGAATGACGCCGTTTAACTGTAGTGGCTCATTGGTAATATAACTGCCATTAAAAATTTTTTCAACTACTCGCATAGTAGTATCAACACTAAACTCATGCCAATTTAAATCATTAAATTTTCGCACTTTAAAAGAAGAACCAAAAAAAGTTTTTATTGATTCTTTTGAAATTTCATCAATTTTTCTCACCGGCTTAGAACTCCCTGGGTTTGCCAAAACAATATTTCCAATATGCGCAAAACCATCTCCCAACTGTAGAATAGTATTTAATCTGTACTTAAGTCCATTCAATTCAAAATACTGTGCATATACTTTCAATTTTAATCCTTTTACGCCACGACGTTTGGAAACTCAAACACCGTTTTTCCGCTTTTTATCGTGATTACCGCCGCGCCTTTTAGCGTCTTGCCTAGCAGCGGGGAGTTTTGGGATTTTGATTTATTTAGGTTTTTGTCGTATAGATACTTGAAATTCGGATCGATTATCGCGATGTCGGCGAGGTAGCCCTCCGCGATCACTCCCTTGTCCTTTAGTTTTAAAATTTTAGCCGCATTATAGGACGTGAGAGCCACCATCTGCTCGATACTTATCACGCCGTCGTTTACCAAATCTAGCGTCATGGGCACGAGGGTTTGTAGGCCGAGTATTCCAAAAGGCGCCTTGTCGAATTCTAAAAATTTCTCGTCGTTATGGTGCGGGGCGTGGTCGGTCACGATGACGTCGATTAGGCCGCTTTTTAGCCCCTCTCTGATCGCGTCCACGTCTGATCTGGTGCGAAGCGGCGGCGACATTTTAAAGTTCGTATCATATCCTAGCAGCTCGTCCTCTGTGTAAGTAAAGTGGTGCGGAGTCGCCTCGCAGGTCACGTTTATACCGGCCGCGCGAGCCTGTGCGATGAGCTTTAGCGACCACTCGGAGCTAACGTGCGCGATGTGGATGTGGCCGCCTGTTAGCTTGGCTAGCAGTAGATCGCGCGAGACCATGATCTCTTCTTGCTCGCGCGGCATGCCTTTGATGCCTAGTATCGCCGAGACGCGGCCTTCGTTCATGTGGCCGCCGCGGCATAGCGAGCAGTCCTGGGAGTGGTTGATGACGAAGCTACCGAAGTGCTTTGAGTATTCAAGCGCGTATCTCATCACGTCGCTGCTAGCTACCGGTAGACCGTCGTCGCTAAACGCCACTGCGCCGGCCTCGGTCATATCGCCCATCTCTACGCACTTTTTGCCGTCCATCTTGCTAGTTATCGCGCCGATAGGCAGTAGGTCGATGAGGCCGCGAGCTTTTGCTTTAGCTACCATATCGCGCGTGACGACGGCGTTGTCGTTTACTGGATTTGTATTTGCCATCGGGCAGCAGGTGGTTACGCCGCCGGCGACTGCGGTTTCAGAGCCCGTGTTTATGTCGTCTTTGTACTCAAGGCCGGGATCGCGAAAGTGCACGTGCATATCGATAAGGCCCGGCATCACGAGCTTGCCGCTAGCGTCTATTATTTTATCAGCCGCAGGTTCGTCAGTGGTGATTAGAGCTATCTTGTCGCCCTCTATCAGGACGTTTGCTTTTTGCGAGCCGTTATGATTTACGATCGTGCCGTTTTTTATGAGAGTTTTCATTTTGCGCCTTTGTTTTTGATGAGAGTATCTAGGATCGCCATCCTGACGGCGACGCCGTTTTCGACCTGATTTAGCACATGCGAGTAGCGCGGATCATCGGCTACGTCGGAGTTTATCTCAACGCCGCGGTTTATCGGGCCCGGGTGCAGGATCATGACGCCCTCTTTGGCGTATTGCATTTTACTAGCGGTTAGGCCGAAAAATTTGGAGTATTCGCGCACGGACGGAAATGCGATCTCATCGTCCTGACGCTCGAGCTGGATACGTAGCATGATGATGACGTCCGAGTCCTCGACGGCCTCGCGCATATCGGAGCAAATTTGACAGCCAAAAGCCTCCATGCCAGTTAAAAACATCGGCGGGCCAAAGAGCTTAACCTTGGCTCCGAGCGTTTTTAGGACGTAGATATTTGAGCGAGCTACGCGGCTGTGAAAGATATCGCCGATGATGGCGACCGTGAGATTTTCTAGGCTGCCGCGATTTTCCAGTATGGTAAAAAGATCAAGCAGCGCTTGGCTAGGGTGTTCGTTTAGGCCGTCGCCCGCGTTTACGACGTGAGCGTCGGTATTTTCAGCTATAAATTTAGCCGCGCCCGAGCTGTAGTGGCGCACGACTACGATATCCGTTTTCATCGCGACGATGTTGTGGACGGTATCGATGAGCGTTTCGCCCTTTTTGGTGCTGGAGCTTGAGGCGGTGAAATTTATAGCGTCGGCTCCTAGGCGCTTAGCCGCGATCTCAAAGCTCGTTCGCGTCCTAGTCGAGTTTTCGAAAAAGGCGTTTACGGTCGTTTTGCCGTAGAGCGACTTGGCTTTTTTGGTCTCGGAGTTGTTTAATGCCTTAAACTCCTTGGCTAAATTTAGGAAATGGTAAATTTCGTCTTTGGTTAAATTTGCAGCTGTTACGAGGTCTTTTTTGGTATAGCTCATCCGTTTTTTTCCTTAGAAAGATAGAGTTAAATCAAAAAAGCGATATTACCCCGTTTTTACTTAAGATTTAATTTTGCAGCTTGCTAAACTCCGCGCCCAGACGCTCTCTAATCTCGTCGCCCGCACGCTCGCCGTCTTTAAAGTTTTCCGTGACGAGATCGTCTAGGCGGCTTAGCACCTCAAAGAGCTCGCTTTCCCATTTATCGGGGTTTCTAGCAGTGTTCATCGTCTCGATAAACGTCAGCTTCTTGCTCATCTCGCTTAGGCTTTCTAAAAATTTTTCTTTTAGATCCTCGTTTTTTAGGGCGTCGTCGTAGAGCGCTTTCATCTTTAGTTCTCTTAGCTCGCCGTTAATGATCTCGCAAAAATCTTTATACTTTTGCACCGAAATTTGACGTACGGCCTCTGGGGAGTTGTTTGCTAAAGTACCGTTCTCATCGATCTTTCTCGTTATTTTTTGTATCTGCGTATAGAGCACGAGCGCGGCTATAACGCAGATGACGGCGTAAAATGCGATAGATGACATTGTTTTTCCTTTTTTGATTTAAATTTGCGGTTATACTGAAATTTTGCTTTTTTTACTATAAATCGCGCCAAAGCTAACCACCGCAAGCGCGCTCCAGATCAGTAAAAACGACAGCGCCTTAAGCGCGCTAATTTGCTCGCCGTAGTAAAAAACGGCAAGCAAAAGCTGCATAGAGGGCGAGATATACTGCAAATAGCCGATCGTGCTCAAATTTAGCCTAGTAGCCGCCGAGTTAAAAAGCAAAAGCGGCACTACGGTCGCAGGCCCGCAAAGAGCGATCAAAAGCCCAAACCACGAAAAGCTAAAGTGATTTTGTCCGCTAGCGGCTACGAAAAATAGAGCGACGAGCGCAATGGGAGCTATGAGCGCGGTCTCGACGAAAAGTCCCTCTAAAGACGGCACGCTAAGGCGCTTTCTAATAAGCGAATAAAATCCAAACGTGATAGGTAAAATGATAGAGATGATAGGCAGGCCGCCTGCGTCGTAAATTTGCACTCCGATAGCGACAAAGACGATAGCGATGGCAAATTTACCCGCGCGCGATAGCTTTTCTTTTAAAATCAGCACGCCAAGGAGCATATTTACGAGCGGATTTATGAAGTATCCCAGGCTAGTTTCCACGATCTTTCCGATATTTACGGCGTAGACATAGATCCACCAGTTGGCGGCAATGAGAAGCCCCGTGACAAACAGCCAAAACGTAGTTTTTTTGTTGCTTAAAATTTTCTTTGCGGCGCCTAGTTTGCGGCTAAATTTAAGCAGTAAAAATAAAAGTAGCACCGACCAAAGAATGCGGTGAGCGACGATCTCGGTAGCCGAAAGCGCGCTGAGTTGTTTAAAATAAATAGGAAAAATGCCCCAGATCATAAAGACCGACAGGCCGTAGATGAAGCCGATTTTGGTTTGATTTTTGTCTTGCATTTTTCCGCTTTTTTTGGCGAAATTATATTTATTTGTCGTTAATCAAAGCTTATGTGGCTCAAAAATGCGCAGCGAGGGCAAATTTGGGGCTAAAATTTGAAATTTTATCTGTAATAAAATTTCTTTTAGCTAAAATCGGCGTTATTTTTAAAAAGGTTTAAAGATGTGGAGTAGAGATTCGTGGAGAAAATTTAATATCTTGCAGCAACCAAGCTACCCCGACGAGGTCTTGCTAAAAAAGGCCGAGGATAAGCTAAAGACGATGCCGCCGCTAGTTTTTGCCGGAGAGGCTAGAAACCTAAAACAAGATTTGGCCAAAGTTTGCAACGGCGAGGCGTTTTTGCTACAAGGGGGCGACTGCGCGGAGAGTTTTTCAAATTTCAACGCCGTAAATATTCGCGATATGTTTAAAGTGATGTTACAAATGGCGATCGTTTTGACGTTTGCCGGACGTTGCCCCGTCGTAAAAGTAGGGCGCGTGGCGGGTCAGTTTGCCAAGCCTAGAAGCTCGGACTACGAGGAACAAGGCGGCGTAAAGCTACCCAGCTACCGCGGCGACATCATAAACGGTTTTGAATTTAACGCCGAGGCTCGCGTGCCCGATCCAAACCGCATGATCGAGGCGTATTATCAAAGCGCATCCACGATGAACCTACTTCGCGCCTTTTCTCGCGGCGGTCTAGCCGATCTGCACGAGGTAAATCGCTGGAACTTAGGCTTTATCAAAAAACCCGAGCTTGACGCTAAATACGGCGAGTTAGCTAGGCAGCTGAGCCAAACTCTAGCATTTATGGGGGCTTGCGGTATAAACGCCTCAAACACTCCCGCGCTTAGCGAAACTAAGGTCTACACATCGCACGAGGCGCTTTTGCTGCCGTACGAGGAGGCGCTCACTAGAGAGGATAGCCTTACCGGCGACTGGTACGACTGCTCAGCGCATATGCTCTGGATCGGCGAGCGCACGCGCGGCGTAAACGATGCTCACGTGCATTTTCTAAGCGGCGTGCACAATCCTTTAGGCGTAAAGATCGGACCAAACGCAACCGTGCAGGACGTCATCGCGCTCGCAAATGCGCTAAATCCACAAAACGAAGCGGGTAGACTGAACGTAATAATCAGAATGGGTGCCGATAAAATCGGCGAGCGGCTGCCTAAAATCCTACGCGAAGTAAAGCGCGAAGGGCTAAATATCGTCTACAGCATAGATCCTATGCACGGCAACACGATAAAGGCAGCAAACGGCTACAAAACGCGCGAATTTGACAATATCCTAGCCGAAGTGCAGAGCTTTTTCGAGATACATAGAGCCGAAGGTACGCATGCGGGCGGCGTGCATCTAGAGATGACGGGCCAGGACGTGACCGAGTGCACGGGCGGGTCGTTTAAACTAAACGAGGATGATCTGGCGCACAGATACGAGACGCAGTGCGATCCGCGCCTAAACGCCGACCAGTCGCTAGAACTAGCGTTTTTAATCGCCGAGTTTTTAAAGAAAATTTAGCTTTAGCGGGCGTAAATTTTGATGAAATTTGCGCCTATTAAATTTGACGCGCTTCAAATTTGGCTCTCAAATTTACCGAATTTAAACAAGTCAAATTTGATCCCGCTCGCCTTTTATCTTTCAAATTTGACCGCTTTTTCTGCTTTTAAATTAAATTTACCCCAAATTTCGCGAATTTCTTAAAATTTAATACAATTTTCGCTACATTAATGAAAAATTATCAAATCGGAGAGAATCAATGAGCGATGTTTACGACATTATCGTGATAGGCGGCGGCCCTTGCGGCATCGCGACCGTCGTAGAGGCTAGAGCCAATGGATTAAAAAAAGTTTTGCTTCTCGAAAAGGGCGACAACCACAGCCAAACTATAAGAAAATTTTACAAAGACAATAAGCGCGTGGATAAAGAGTATAAAGGTCAAGATAGCACCATCCACGGCATCGTATCCTTTGAGGACGGTACAAAGGAGAGCACGCTTGATTATTTCGATAAGCTGCTAGACGAGGAAAAGATCGAGGCCGTGTTTAACTCCGAGGTCGAAAGCGTAAAGAAAAAGGACGGTTTGTTTTTCGTGCACACCGCAAAGGGCGACTATCAAGCCAAAAACGTGATGATAAGTATCGGTAAAATGGGGCGTCCGAACAAGCCGGACTATAAAATCCCACCTTCGCTAAATAATGTTATAAATTTTAACCTAAACTCCTGTTCTAGCGGCGAAAAAGTCCTCGTAGTAGGCGGCGGAAACTCTGCCGTAGAGTACGCTATCGAGCTATGCCAATACAACAAAACGACGTTGGCTTACCGCAAGGATAAATTTAGCCGCGTAAATGACGTAAACGTAACGGCGCTGTGGGAACTAGAAAAAGCAAATAAGCTAAAAGTGCGGCTGAATCACGACATCACCGAGATCGAAAACGAATCCGGACGCGTGAGGGTGCACTTTTCAAACGGAAAAATAAGGGTCTACGACAGGGTCGTCTACGCTATCGGCGGCTCGACTCCGGTGGATTTTCTACAAA
>ERZ773233.1173-NODE-1173-length-15568-cov-5.437891_pt1 | contig 15568 bp, 10 predicted proteins | sample MGYA00580991_ERZ773233 | MGnify/ENA primary metagenome ERZ773233 (study PRJEB29015, sample SAMEA2738178) | human oral metagenome | biome: human oral; feature: human-associated habitat; material: saliva | place: China | collected 2161 ...
AACAGGGTATGCCAGTGTCATTATTTGGTATATCCTCATTGACGTTATAATGCTAAATATGTTCCACCTATACCAATCAGTTTGGAAGTTTGCTGGTGCATATGAACTTCTACGTTCTGTGTATGCATGGGTATTTGCACAGCTTGGTGTAGTGATTGTTTATTTTATTACACGTATTCAGATGCCTGTTTCTTTCTATATCATCGGTGGTTTAATGTCCTTCGGATTCACTACGATGGTGCGCTTTATGTATCGTGCGCTCAGTGTATTCAAAGACTATGGTGTATCTGACGATGCAATCGTAGAAAGAGTTATGGTTGTCGGTGCTGGTGCTGCAGGACGTGAAATTATTCAGGAATACATGCACAGCACTTCTTTGAAAGCTAAGGTATTCTGTGTTGTGGATGATGATGCACGCTTGGTTAAGAAGTATATCAATGGCGTTCCAATTGAAGGTACACGTGAAGATATCCCAGAATTAGCAAATAAATATGATATTAACAAGATTATTCTAGCGATTCCATCTGCTCCTAAGAGAGTTCAGAAAGAAATCCTAGATATATGTTCTTCAACTTCTTGTCGTGTACAGACTATTCCTGGTGTCTATCAGTTGTTAAATGGTACTGTATCCATCAAGAATCTAAGAGATGTTGATGTAGAAGACTTATTGGGTCGTGATCCAGTTGAAACAGACTTATCTAAAATTGGTAATTTTATCAAAGATAAAGTTGTATTAGTCACCGGTGGTGGCGGAAGTATTGGTTCTGAGTTATGTCGTCAGGTTGCTGAGAAACAACCAAAAGCTTTGATTATCTTCGATATTTTTGAAGGAAATGCATATTGGATTCAACTTGAGTTAAAGAAGAAGTATGGTAATTCCTTAAACTTAATTACTTTAATTGGTAGTGTTCGTAACATGTCTCGTCTTGATAGCATCATGGATGAATACAAACCTGATATTATCTTCCATGCGGCTGCACACAAACATGTTCCACTGATGGAAGATAGCCCTAACGAAGCAATCAAAAACAACGTTATGGGTACATATAATGTTGCGGATGCCGCAATCCGTCATAACGTAAAGTGGTTTGTATTAATTAGTACAGATAAGGCGGTTAACCCTACAAATATCATGGGTGCTTCTAAGCGTCTATGTGAAATGATTATTCAGATGATGAACCGTCGTTCTCATCGTTTAGCACAAGAGAAGGGCTTAACACAATATACAAAGTTCTCTGCTGTTCGTTTCGGTAATGTATTAGGATCAAGTGGATCTGTTATTCCATTATTTAAGAAGCAGATTGAAGCTGGTGGACCTGTTACAGTTACAGATAAGAATATTATCCGTTACTTCATGACAATTCCAGAAGCAGTAGCCTTAGTATTACAAGCAGCTTACTATGCACAGGAATATGATGGAGATGTATTCGTATTAGATATGGGTGATCCAGTGAAGATTGACGATATGGCAAGAAAACTCATTCGTTTATCTGGTTATATCCCAGATGTTGATATTGAAGTGAAGTATACAGGCTTACGTCCAGGTGAAAAGCTCTATGAAGAGCGCTTGATGGATGAAGAAGGTATGCAGACAACCGAAAATAAGATGATTAGTATCGGTCATCCTATCTCCATGGACGATGAAGAGTTCATGGTACAATTAGAAGAACTAGAAAAGGCAGCCAATTCTGAATCATCAAATATTAAGCAAATTGTTTCAAATATCGTACCTACATACGTACCAAAAGATTAGTGAATCAGTGATAGTGGAGGGAATATGAATCAAAAACATACACTTACATTCAAACAGAAATGTTATTTACCAATAAAGAGATTGATAGATTTAGTTCTGTCTGTATGCGGATTAATCGTGTTATCTCCATTATTGATTGCGATTGTGATAGCGATAAAACTAGATTCTAAAGGTCCAGTTATCTTCAAACAGAAGCGTGTTGGTAAGAATAAGACATACTTTAATATCTGGAAGTTTAGAACAATGCGTACAGATGCCCCTAAGGATATGCCAACGCATCTATTATCTTCACCAGATGCGTATATTACAAAGATTGGTAAGTTCTTGCGTCAAACAAGTTTAGATGAGCTACCACAGATTCTACAGATTGTCGTTGGTAAGATGTCTATCATTGGACCACGTCCAGCGTTATGGAATCAATATGATTTGATTGAAGAACGTGATAAATATGGTGCCAATGATATTACTCCTGGTCTAACTGGTTGGGCACAGGTAAATGGTAGAGATGAATTAGAAATTCCTGTTAAGGCAAAACTCGATGGTGAGTATGTTGAGAAGATGGGATTTATGATGGACTGTAAATGCTTTATTATGACAATCTTTAGTGTCGCAAGACACGATGGGGTTGTTGAGGGTGGTACAGGTACTCTCAAAGATAAGTCAAAATAAATTGAGGATTAAATGGAAAGAAAAGTATTGATTGTTACTACAATTGCATCGATGATTAAGTACTTCTGTATGCCATTAATTGATTTACTTCAAAAGATGGGCTATGAAGTACAGGTTGCGTGTAATTTTGTGGATGGAAACAATATCTCTGGTGAAGAGATTGCTGATTTCAAAAAGGAACTAACGGAAAAGAATGTGGTATATTACCAAATTCCTTTTTCACGTAAAATCACAGATCCTAAAAATTATCAGTGCTATAAGCAATTAAAGGGAATCGTCAAACAAGAAAAGTTTTCCTTTATCCATTGCCATACACCAATTGCCAGTTTAATCGCAAGACTTGTGGGACGTAGTACACATACAAAAGTAATGTATACAGCACATGGTTTCCATTTCTTCAAAGGTGCTCCAAAGAAAAACTGGGTATTACTGTATCCAGCAGAGTGGTATGCGTCATTTATGACGGATATCCTAATTACAATCAATCAAGAAGATTACATGCGTGCAAAGAATCATATGCATGCAAAACATACGATGTATATACCTGGTGTAGGCATCGATTTAAATAAATTTGGTAAAGCGGAAATCGATGTACAAAAGAAACGTTCAGAATTAAATATTCCTGTGGATTGTACATTACTACTTAGCGTTGGTGAACTCAATGAGAATAAGAATCACCAACGTGTCATCCATGCATTAACACAGCTTCCAGAGAATGTACATTATGCAATTGTTGGTATTGATCATTTAGATGGGTATAACCAAAAACTTGCAGAAGAGCTAAAAGTGGCAGATAGGGTACATATACTTGGATATCGTAGAGATGTATCAGAAATCTATGCGATGTCAGATATCTTTGTATTCCCATCCTATCGTGAGGGATTATCTGTTAGTTTAATGGAGGCGATGGCTACTGGACTACCATGTGTTGTTAGTAAGATTCGTGGAAATTCAGATTTAATCGATGAAAGTCGTGGAGAACTGTTTGATCCATTCTCTACAGAAAGTTGCTTACATGCAATTCAAAAAGTTCTTGATGGTGATTGGGCTAGTTACAAAGCATCCAATCAAGCATTTATTCAAAACTTCTCTTTAGAAGCAGTCATGGAGAAGATGAAGGAGATTTATTTATTAATCGAGAAAGATTAAGTAAAGGAGGATTGAATGAGTCAGTATAAAGTATCTGTAATTATGGCCAGTTATAATGGCGAAAAATATATTAGTGATGCGATTCAATCTCTTTTAGACCAAACATTCCAAGATTGGGAGTTGGTTGTTTGCGATGATTGTTCAACGGATAACACATATCAGATTCTAAAAGGGTATGCAGAAAAGTATCCAGATAAATTCCAAGTTCTTCATAATGAGAAGAACTTGCGTTTAGCTGCATCTTTAAACCGTTGTATTGAATATACACGTGGTGAATATATTGCACGCATGGATGATGATGATGTTTCATTACCAGAGCGTTTTGCAAAAGAAGTTGCGTATTTAGATGCTCATCCAGATGTATCTCTTGTTTCAGCCAATATCAAGTTATTTGATGAAGATGGTATTTGGGGCATTCGTAAGTGCACTGTTGAGTTGAATGTTCGCAATATCTATCGCTATCATCCTATTGTTCATCCAACAGTGATGATTCGTAAGAAAGATCTTGTGGAAGTTGGTGGCTATACTGTTTCACCTTTAACAAGCCGTACAGAGGATTATGATCTTTGGTGCAAGTTAATGTATGCCAATAAAAAGGCGTATAATCTAGATGAGATTGTTTTAAACTATCGTGAAAATCGTACTTCAATGAAGAAGCGTAAATTCCAATTTCGTGTTGATGCATGTAAACTAGCACTTCATTGGAGAAAGAAATTAGGATTACCTGTCAGTGAAAATTACTATGCATTCAAGCATATTCTTCACGGACTCGTTCCACAGGCACTCATCCGTTACTATCATAAGAGAAAGTTTGGTAAGAACCTATGATGCCTAAGATTCATACAACAAAGTATCGAGTGGTTGGGGTATATATCAACTTAGTGTTACTCGCATTGAGTTTATTTATGACCTTTGGAATGAAGATTGATAGTCTTCGTTTTTGGGGGGCATATGGGCTTTTTGTTAGTGTTGTTTTATTTGTTACATATGCAGTGATTAATCAAAAAATCTTCACTGCATTCTCTTTATTTTTTATCTCATTCTGTGTTTTCCAATTTGGGCAGTTTTATTTGTATGGATTAGGAGTCAAATATGATTATGTATTTGAACATCCATTCTATTCTAAATTTGCATTGGAAAAGCACATGTGGATTGTTGTGAAGTTTACATTATTATCAATTCAAGCTCTTATGCTTGCGGGTGTTTTAGTTGGTGTAAAAGAACGACAGTTTGTATTAACTGAACAGACAAATACATACCATTTGAAAAGAATTGGTAAATTATTATTCTGGATTTCTATGCCTGCATCAATGATTATGACTGCTGTGCAAGTATTATTTGCGGTTCGGTATGGTTATGAAGCACTTCGAACCGGTAGTACGGGTGCAATATTGGGTAGTCTAGGTATCTTTAATCGTCTATCTATTTTCTATACACCATCCTTGATTTTATTGTGGATATTAAACACAAATAAAAAGAAAACACAAATCATCTATGAATTATTGATGATTGTTCATATTCTTGCGTACCTTGTGATTGGTCAACGAACAATTGGGATTGGTCTAGCGGGTACACTCATGTTAATGAAGATGAATAATGCTAAGAAAATGAAGTTTAGTACAACTCTAATTATTATCTTTTTAGGAATTGGTTTGATGGGCTTATCCAATTATCTTGCGAATGCACGTTTAGCAGGTGGTGGAGATGTAGGTGGCTCAAGATCAATTTTGGGTGGTGTAATTAACTTTATAGGAAGTTGTGGATGGTCCTGTTTCCCGTTGATGGTTATTGTTGGAGCCTCACCAGAGTCAATGCCGTTCACCAATGGTCTATCTTATTTAGCATCTATTATGGGTTTCTTCCCATCATTTGCTGATCCAAGTGGACTTTTACGAATAATTACGGACTCTGTAAATGAAGGTTGGTTAACTTCATATACAAAAGTAAATTTCGGTATTGGTTATAGTTTAACTGCAGAGGCATATCATAACTTTGCATGGTATGGAGTCATCGCGATATTCTTTATTGGAATAATTGTTGCACTGATCTTAAATTGTACAAAAGAAAAGCTTTCTCCATTCCGCTACTATGTACAGATGTCAATGACATATGCGTTATTTACATTGCCACGTAGAGGAATCTATGATTTATTTAATTACCTGTTCTACTTTGTATTTGTGTTCTGGTTGTTAAGAAAAATCAGTATAGCAATCGATGCGAAAAAGCCAGTAACAGAGTAAGGAGGATTCATGAGTAACATCAATGAACGTGTTGGTAGTGCCGCAAAGTGGTCTATCTTCACAGAAATTATTGTAAAAATTATATCTCCAATCACAAATATGATTTTGGCACGTATCTTAGTGCCAGAAGAATTTGGTGTTGTTGCGACGGTGACGATGATTGTATCGTTTGCGGATATTTTTACAGATGCAGGATTCCAAAAGTACGTTGTTCAGCACCAGTTTAAAACAAAAGAAGATGAAGATTTATCCATCAACGTTGCATTCTGGACGAATATTTCTATTTCTCTGTTATTGTGGTTACTAATATTCCTGTTTGCCGAACAGATTGCGACGGTTGTTGGTAATCCTGGTATGGGCAAAGTGATTTATATTGGTGCAGCGATTCTACCGATGACATCCTTCAGTAGTATCCAAGCCGCAATCTTTAGAAAGAATTTAAACTACAAGGAATTATCTTTTATCCGTATTATTGTTAAGTTTATTCCATTAGTTGTGACAGTTCCTCTTGCCTTGATGAAGTTCTCCTATTGGGCACTCATTATCGGGAATATTGCAGGAGAGCTGTGTAACACATTGTTGTTAACATACTTCTCATCATGGAAACCTCGTTTGATTTATCGTGTTGAGAAACTAAAGGAAATGTTACATTTCTGTATGTGGAGTTTGATGGAAACAATCTCGTCATGGCTAGTTACAAACTCTGGTATTTTTGTTCTTGGAACATTATTCTCTCAGTACTACTTAGGTATTTATAAGACAGGTACAACCATGGTGGCCCAGATTACTTCATTAATCTCTGGAGCGACAATCAGTGTATTGTTTGCTGGTTTATCACATGTGCAACACGACTATAATGAATATAAGAATTTATATTTTAAATTCTTGAAGATGATTGGAATTCTCGTGATACCACTTGGTGCCGGCATCTTGATGTATGGCGATGTCGTACGTAGTATCTTACTGGGTAGTAAGTGGGCAGATGCAGATTTGTTAATCGCATTATGGGGTTTTGTTCTAGCGGAAAGTGTAATCTTCAATGATATGAGTGGTGTTGTGACTTTATCGAAAGGACAACCAAAGCTCATCTTCTTCTCCAATATGGTACAAGCCGCAATCTTAATACCTTCACTGTATTTTGCGGCCCAGTATGGATTTACTGCAGTTGTAATCGTCAGTTGTATTGTTCGTTTACAGTTGCCTATCATGCAGACAATTATCGCTTCAAGAATGTCTTATATTTCCATTAAGGATATCTTCTTGGAACTTAAAAACTATATCTTATCTACTATAGTGATGGTTGCTTTTGCGTTTATTTGCCGTAATTATTTAGTAGGATATATTAATGTTTATATATCAATCGTATTATGTATTGTGATTTATTTTGGGTGTCTCTATATGATTCCTGATTCCAGACAAGAACTTGTTGGATATGTGAATATGATTAAGAGAAGAGGGAGAAAATAAATATGAAGGTTATTAGTTGTGCTTCTTACCACGGAACAGGTTCAAGTGCTATTACAGATTTTTTAAGCGAATTCGATAATGTTTATTCAATGACAAATTATGAATTTCGTTTCGTACAAGATCCAGATGGAATTTCAGATTTAGAATACAATCTAGTTGAAAATCATAATCGTCATAATTCTGGCCATGCATTAAAGAGATTTAAGCGATTAACAGACTTTAATGCAGGTACGAAATTTAATAAGAGATATGAACCATTCTTTGATAATCAATATAAGAAGATTTCTTACAAATATATTGATCGTTTAACAGATTTCACATTTAAAGGATACTGGTTTTATGATCTATATGACAAGGGAACATTCTATTATTACCTGACACGTCTTCCAGAAAAGATTATGAGTAAGTTACATGGTAGCCCAGAGGACGTTGTATTTACAAACCCACTACCAAATGAGATTACTTATTGTTCACATCCGACGGAAGAGCAATTTTTAACATATACAAAAGAATATATTGATGAGTTATTGACGATTGCAAACAAGGAACACAAACCTTATTTAATGGTTGATCAAATTGTACCACCATCAAATATTCAAAGATTTGTTAGATACTTTAAAGATATTAAGGTAATTGTTGTAGACCGTGATCCACGAGATTTATATATCCTTACAAAATATATGTGGAAAGATCCAGTGGTTCCATGTGAGAGTGTAGATTTATTTTGCAAATGGTTTGCATATATTCGTGAACATAGAAAAACAGAAGTATATGATCCAAAGTATGCAATTCTAGTTCAATTTGAAGATTTGATTTATAAGTATGATGAAACAACATCAAGAATTATGGATTGGCTAGGCTTAACAAAGGAACAACATGTTTCCCCGAAATCCGGATTTGATCCTGCAAAATCGATTAAGAATACAAAATTATGGATTAGCCATCCAGAATATCAAAATGAAGTTGAAGAAATTGCGAAAAAACTACCAGAATATTTATATGACTATGCGGAGTAGATAATGAAAAAGCGAATTGTTTTTGTATTAAATAATCTTCAATACGCAGATGGAGTGGCTAAGGTATTAGTTGAACTATGTAATTTCTTGGATGAAAATTTATTTGATATTACGATTATCCCGATTTATCGATGCGATCCAGATTTTATTAAACTCTTAAAGCCGACTATACATATTCAGAAAACTTTGGGATTTTATTTTAGGGGACTAGATAAGATAGTAAATGCATTACCAATCCACTTTCTTTATCAAAAAATAGTGGGTGGAAATTATGATATTGAAGTTGCATTCCAATATGGTCTTGCGACAAGAATGATAGCAAATTCAACGAATCGTAATGCGAAGCACTATGCATGGATGCATGGTTATGATGAAGGGCTAACATTAAGAAATGAATATCCTAAGTTTGATAAGGTATTCTGTGTTTCTAAGTTTAATGAAGAGCGGTTACGTAAAGAATCAAATGGCACAGTCAATGTTGAATGCTGCTATAACATTATTGATGAAAGCAAAATCTTGGAAGCATCTAAAGAGGAAATATCGGAGGTTTCTTCAAGAAGGCCTGTATTTGTAGCAGTGGGAAGACAGACACCAGAAAAAGGATTTTTACGTCTTGTCGATGTTGCAAATCGATTAAAAAAAGATGGCTATGATTTTACACTTTGGCTTATTGGTGATGGTGTAGAACACCAAAAACTAGTGGATAAGGTGAATGGCGAACAATTAGAAGATACTGTAAAGTTATTGGGAATTCAATCAAATCCACATAAATTCACTTCTAAAGCTGATATATTTATATGCTCTTCTTTTAGCGAGGGTTATAGTACTGCTTGTGCAGAAGCCATTTTGCAAGGAATACCTGTGATATCAACTGCTGTAAGTGGTGCTCAGGAAATCATCGATGATAGTCAATGTGGAATGGTATGTCAATTAGATGACAATAGTCTGTATGAAGCTTTGAAGTATGTATTAGATAATCCAGAAGTTATACATGAATGGAAGAAAATTCTAGAGACAACAAAGCATAAATTTGAATCTGCTGAACGCGGAAAGAGAGCAAGCGATATATTCATATAATAGAATCATTTAAAAATTATAACTAATTTGAAATATGTAATAGGGATGTCATATGGATGAAGATATATTCGTAGACATCCTTTTTAAATTGCAATAATACTATTTGTAAAAATTAGGGTTAGTTGAGCATTTTAGGCGTTGAGAAAATCAGTTGATGGAAGTTCAATAAACAGAATCATTTATGGTATAATCATTACGAATAATTTTTGGAGATTAGAAATGAAAATAGACTTAATAAAAGAAAGTTATGTAAATATTTCTGGTAATATTTATGATTCGGATTTTATAAATTTAGCAAATATTAAAGACGGAAAAATAAATTTTGATGAGAATACTTTATTTCTTTCTGAAAGTAAGAAGAAAAAGTTGAATGAACAACCCATAAAGAAAAACCTTAAATGTATTTATGTGTTTGATTGTAACGGTTCTTATGGTTTGGTTGCATCCCTTCCGATTCAAGAGTATGTTGATGAGAGAATTAAGTGTCATGAACTAATTTTACCTGATACTGTACAGGGAATGATTGCTAACTCTCATATTTATAACTCTGAAACTGCACCTGTTCTGGTGACCCATCAAAAAAAGATAGACTTAAAGAAATTTGTTACATCTGGGAAATTTGTAAATAAATATGAATATCAGAATATCACATTATTTGAGTTTGTTGGTGATGAGGCAAAAAAGATTCTAGAACAATATGATGATATTGAGACAATGTATGTAGCTGATGGACACCATAGACTATATACAACATCGATGGTACAAAACAAAAAAAATATTCTAACTTGCTTTTTGGGATTTTCAGAAATTCAAATTCTGCCAATTAATAGAGTAATTAAGAATGTTGATGCTTCATCCTTTGAAAAAGCAAAGAATTTTATGGTAAATATGCTAGGGATCGCAGCAGATGAAGAATTATCAAAAGGGTATGTTAGAATCACATATCAAGATGATTCATTCTTAGTAAAATTAAAAGTTGTAGAAGGGGATTTATTCTGGAATAACGATGTGTATAGATTAAATACACAAATTATTTCAACTGCATTTAGAATTTTAAACTTCTCTAATGTCGAATATGTGATGCAATATGATTTGGAGAATAAGAAAAAGAATTTAGATAGTAAAGATGTACTATTAGAAGTTACAGCATTATCTTTAGAAGAATTTTCTGAACTATCAGATAGTGGATGTATATTACCTCCTAAGTCAACATGCTTCGTTCCGAAGTTTCCGTCATTTTTGATTTTTAATAAATATAGATAAGGATAATGATATGCAAGGACTAATATTAGCTGCTGGAATGGGCAGTCGATTAAAAAAACTAACTGAAAACAACACTAAATCAATGGTTGAAGTAAATGGTGTTTCTTTAATTGAAAGAATGCTACGTATTTTAGATTCAAAAAAATTATCAAGAATTATTGTGGTTACTGGATACAAAAGTGATTTTTTCATCCAATATATAAATGGTCTAAATCTATCCACAAAAATTGTATTTATCAATAATGATATTTACGATAAAACCAATAATATCTACTCAATGTATCTTGCTAAAGATGAAATGATAAAGGAAGATACAATAACATTAGAATCTGATCTTATTTTCAACGATGAGATGATAGATACAATTTTAAATGATGCTAGAGATAATCTCGCATTAGTAGCAAAGTATGAACCATGGATGGATGGTACTTGTCTTAAGATTAATGAAAAAGAGGAAATTTTAGATTTTATATCAGGGAAAGAGTTTAACTTTCATGATGCTGATCAATACTATAAAACAATCAATATCTATAAATTTTCTAAGGACTTTTCAGCTAATACATATTTTCCATTCTTAGAAGCGTTTATGAGTACCAATGGAAAGAATGATTACTATGAAGCAGTTTTAAAAATAATCATCGGACTTGGTAAGAATCATATTCAAGCAAAATGCATTGGTGATTCAGTTAAATGGTATGAGATTGATGATGAACAAGATTTAGATATTGCAAGTTCTATCTTTTCGGAAGGTGAAAAGAAGCTTGGTAAAATGCAAGAAAGATATGGTGGGTACTGGAGATATCCAAAACTACTAGACTTTTGCTATCTCGTAAATCCATACTTCCCACCTAAAAAAATGATTGATGAGTTCCAATATAGTTTTAAAACTCTCTTGGAGCAATACCCTTCAGGGTTAAAAGTGAATACATCACTATGTGCAAAAATATTTGGTGTTTCAGTAGATAAGATTGTTGTTGGTAATGGTGCCGCAGAACTCATCAAATCTGTGATGGGAACACTTCAAGGAAATGTTGGATTTATTAGACCAACATTCGAGGAATATCCGAATAGATATGATAAATTGAACGAAATTGTTTACATTCCAAATAACAATAACTTTAGTTATGATGCAAATGATTTGATTCAGTTCTACTCAGATAAAGATATCAAGTCCTTGGTTTTAATTAATCCTGATAATCCAACAGGAAACTACATAAAGAAAACTAATGTTCTTGAACTTCTTAATTGGTGTAAAGAAAATGACATTACTTTTATCCTTGATGAAAGTTTTGTAGATTTTGCCGAGGAAGAAGATTCTTCTTTCATAAATGAGGAATACTTGAGTTTATATGACAAGTTTATTGTTGTAAAGAGTATTTCAAAATCATATGGCGTTCCTGGTGTGAGATTAGGAGTGTTATGTACTTCAAACATTAATTTGATTAATCATATTAAAAAGGATGTTTCAATTTGGAATATTAACTCATTCGGAGAGTTTTACCTCCAAATTTATGAGAAATATAAGAAAGATTATGTCGTTGCTTTGAAAAATATTAAGCATGCAAGAAGGATTTTTATTGATAAACTTCAACAAGTTAAGGAATTTAGAGTCATTCCTAGCGAAGCTAACTATGTAACGATTGAAGTTCTGGAAGGTACTTCGAAGGAATTATGTATATCTATGCTTGAAAAGAATATCTTCATTAAAGACTTAACGCCAAAGATTAACTGGCTAAATAAGCAATTTATACGAGTTGCAATTAGAGATGAAGTGGATAATGATCTCTTTGTAAAAGCAATTCAATCCTATTACAATGCATAAGTTTAGAAAGGTAATGTCGCAAAAAAATCTAGATGTTCTATATTCTAGATTTTTTTAATGGTTATTAAAAAAACTATAATTTTATAAAATTTGAATTATCAATAACTAAAAAGAATACTAGAGATGATTTGCAGTATTTGACAATTATGATTTTTTAATAATACAATGTGTTCACATTATCGCAAAGTGCGCTATATACGTTAAATGTAAGGGAGAGAAAGAATGAGGAAGACTACACCGGTGAGTATTTTTGCTAAGTTGATGATTGCATCAGTTTTCTGTTCATCAACTGCAAAGTTATATGAAGTTCATGCATCTGAAGTGGCAAAATACGCTAACCGACAGCAAGGGGTATTAGGGGCATTAAAAACAAGTTCACTATACTATGTTGGTGATGTTCTTGCTAATGGATGGGTATTCCATCAACAATCAATAGAAGGTAAATACTATCTGTTTTATGGAAATGGTATCCGATTGACAGGCTATGGCGTAGATGGTAATGGGGAACATTTATTCATAAATGGACTACTTTCTGAAGGGTTACAAAGCTTTGAGGGTGAAGAGCGTTATTATGAGCAAGGTAATGCCATTACTGGATTTAGAAATAATAAATATTATATCCAAGGTTACATCGCTAACGGATGGACATTCCATGAACAACCGATAGATGGTCATTACTATTTATTCTACAAAGATGGTGCAATTTTGACTGGAATGGGTATTGACGGCAATGGTGAACATCTATTTGTTAATGGTTTACTTGCACAGGGTTATGTCACTTATAATGGAGTGACTCGCTTCTATAAAGATGGCAATGCTATAGGTAATCCAGTAAATAAGTATTATATTAATGGCGCTATTGCTAATGGATGGGCATTCCATCAACCTCCTGTAGATGGCTATTACTATTTATTTTATAAAGATGGTGAACGCCTAACAGGATTGGGAACAGATGCAAATGGTGAACATTTATTTGTAAATGGCTTATTAGCTGAAGGAATACAAGAGTATAATGGTGTATATTCATTTTATAAAGAAGGAAACAAATACACAGGAATTTACGATAACAAGTATTATGTAAGTGGTGTTATAGCAAATGGATGGGTGTTCCACCAATCAGCAGTAGATGGATATCACTATTTATTCTATAAAGATGGTCAACGCCTAACTGGGTTAGGAACTGATGCAAATGGTGAACATTATTTTATTCAAGGTTCTCTTGCCCAAGGTTTACAAATTGTTGATGGGTATCAGATTTACTTTAAAGACGGGAACCGATTTACAGGTGTTGTAGGAAAAAATTACTATGTTGATGGTCATGAAGCAAATGGATGGGTATTTCATCAAAAACCAGTTAACGGCAATTATTATCTATTTTATAAATATGGTGAGCGCTTGACAGGACTTGGCTCTGATGGAAATGGTCAACACTATTTTATCAATGGATTATTGGCGCAGGGTATACAAGAATACGATGGTGTTAAACGATTGTTTGTTAATGGTGATCTGGTAAATGGCTGGTATTTCCACAAGCAACCAGTAAATGGAAAGTATTATTTGTTCTATGTGGATGGTGAATTATTATCCGGCATTGGTAAAGATGCTAATGGTGAACACTTGTTTATTGATGGATTGCTAGCACAAGGGTATCACTACTATAATGGTGGATATCACTTATATAAAGATGGCAATATTGTTGAAACACCTAGCACAAAGTACTATGTGAATGGTGTTCTTGCTAATGGCTGGTCATTTCACCATCAGCCGATAGATGGATATTACTATCTATTCTATAAAGATGGCGAACGTTTAACGGGCTTAGGTATTGATGGAAATGGTGAGCATCTTTTCATCAATGGATTATTAGCACAGGGTCAACAAAGTTATGAAGGAAAGCGCCGACTATACAGAGATGGTGACTTATATACAGGATTTAATGACAATAAATTTTATGTAAATGGTGAACTAGCAAATGGATGGTCACTTCACCAACAGCCAGTAGATGGGTATTATTATCAATTCTACAAAGATGGCCAGCGTTTAACTGGCTATGGAAAAGATGGAAATGGTGAGCATCTATTTATTAACGGCCAGTTAGCTCAGGGCTTACAGAACTATGATGGTGTACAACGTATTTATAAAGATGGCAATGTAGCTACGGGATGGGTTAATGATACTTATCTTGTAAATGGAAGTTATGCTAACGGTTGGGTAAGAGTTGATAATGGTGATGAAATTTATTTTGAAAACGGAAAAAATTCCTCCCCAGTAACTTTAAGTGCAAATTATTCTAATGAAGAATTTATCCAAGTAATGGCATATTATGTACATAAGTATGCAGCTAGATACGGTATTAAAGTAAATAGTGGAATTATTGCGCAAGCAATCTTAGAGAGTAATTGGGGAAGATCTACCTTATCAGCTAAATATCATAACTACTTTGGGCTAAAGACAGGACCATATTGGACTGGTAAATCAGTAAATATGGCGACAATGGAAGAATATACTCCTGGTACATATACAAATATTAGAGATAACTTTAGAGCTTATGATAGTCTTGAAGCTGGTGTTCTAGGATATTTTGAATTTACTAAATTTCCTAATTATGCTGCTATCAAAACAGCAACAACTGCAGAACAATATTTAACATATATAAAACAAGCAGGATATGCAACAAGTTCAACATATGTTCAAAACACACTTAGGGTTGTATATACCTATAATTTAACAAAATATGATTAAGCTAAAAATGAACCTATTTAGTCGTACGGCCTAAAGAGGTTCATTTTTATTTTTGTTAGCACGGTTGACGTGACATAGGGAGTGTATTATACTTATTTTGTTCAAAAAATACTAAATGGAGAATATTATGAACGATATCCAATCTAAAATCTTATGTAATCTCAAAGAAAATGAGCTACTTTCTCAAAGACAACTTGCTAAGAATATTGGGGTTTCACTCGGTATTATTAATCGCGAATATAATGAGTTGGTTGTGGAAGGTTTTATCACTGAAGAGGGCAGACTTACAAAAAATGCAGAAAAGGTCATGAAGAATAATCAACCAAAACAGGCAATCATCTTGGCAGCGGGATATGGCCAACGTATGGTG
>ERZ773233.1175-NODE-1175-length-15517-cov-3.658647_pt1 | contig 15517 bp, 9 predicted proteins | sample MGYA00580991_ERZ773233 | MGnify/ENA primary metagenome ERZ773233 (study PRJEB29015, sample SAMEA2738178) | human oral metagenome | biome: human oral; feature: human-associated habitat; material: saliva | place: China | collected 2161 ...
GTCCCAGATGAAGCGAATCTGCCGTAGGATCATAGCCACAATAGAACTTTTCACCTCCCTTTTCATACAAATCAAAAAAGTTTTCGTTGGTCATTTGGTAGAGTAAGCCACGGGCTTCAAGTTCTTCTCTGAGCTTCATTAATTTTGAAAAAAGAAATAAATTTGAATGAAGTATAGTATTTCTCCTCTGAATTGCAAAAGAAAAAGTTTCCGATTTTTTGACAAATGAGGAAGTTTAATTATACTTGGGTAGGATTTAATTGAGAAGAAATTTTTGTATGCCTGAGAAACTTTATACTATAGAGAATTCCGAATCTAATGTTCGTGTGACAGTAGAAAAATTTCATGATAACAAATGATTATTAGATCAAAAAAATAAAGTTTATGAAGTCATAAAGAAAGAGGGGCCTTTAGCTGAATTTATGGATAAATGCTTAAGGGTTAAAAAAAGAATTTCTCATGAAAATAGTAAAAGAGCTAGAACTATCGAATTGTGGGGTGATGGTAAGATATTAAAAAATGAGTGGAATATTTTTTGAGCGAAATGGGCAAAAGAACTCGATAATTTTGAGAATATAAAGCAGGAAAATTCGGATCTTTTTCAGCAAATTTTAGCTCGTATGGAGGATGAATTTTTACAGTTACAAAAAAAAGAAGAAGAGGCAAAAAGACAGTCGCTTTCTACTTTTATTAAAAAGTACCCTGTTTTCAAGAATGTAGAAAATAAAGTAAATGCTAGTTTTGAAGAGAATCCAGAACTTTTTTCCCAGTTTTTAGGAGATGTGAAGGCAATTGGGGACAATTCCCTCATTATAAAAAGAAATCATGACGGTTTTCAATGATTTCAAAACATGTTTCTTGATTGCTTAAATAAAAAGGATCTCAGTGCTGAAAATTTTGAAGAACTTTATGAACAATGGAAAAATTTCCAATACGAAGAATGGAGAAAGGAAAAAAATACAGAAAGGACTTTCATAAAGAGAGAAAAATTTATAGCGAGGTACATTCAAGAAAATCCAAGTTTTTCTACGGAAGAAATCGAAAATCAATTAGATCAGATACAAAAAATAGGAACTCTGACTGTTGAAGTTTTTCTTGATGATGTATTATGAAATGAGAGATATAAAAAATTGAGTATGCAACAGTCTGTTTTAGACCTTTTTTCTCAGTGGGAAGATGAAAAAATTAATGAGATATGACTAAACATAAAATCTTGGGGCGATTATCATGTAATGCTTAAGAAAGCGAGAGATAATGGTAATACAGCTAAAAAATTGACACAAAAAGAAAAACTGGGAATAAATATAAAATGAAAAACAATAGAGCAACTTATATATGAGTTCGGTGTATTGGATGATAAATGGCAAAATAAAGATAAACAAGAGTCGTGAATGTTGAATACTGAACAGTTGATCTGTTCTGCTTTTGTAAATTTTGATTCTCAGGATGAAAAAGAATTCTTTCATAGAATTCAAAGTATTGGTAGAATCTATTTTTCAAAAAATACGAATGAGGAAAGAAGAGATGTTGTGCTAGATGGATTACGATGACCATGGACACAGGCTATCCTTATTGTATTAAGAAATAAGGCCCAACAATGAAACGCTGATTTAAAAAGAATTTTACCTCACATTGATTTTATATTAAAAAATCATAAAGATTATTCAGAAAAAGCAAAAAAATGTGTGATACAATTGGAAAAAGATTATGTTGCTTGAGAGTTTGACTACGATAACATAGGACCGGTAGGTGAACCTAGAAAAGAAGTAGTGGTAGACGGGAAATGAAGAAAAGTATATGATAAAACAGGAGAAAATAAAAGTATAGCTGATATGTATTCTAATCTTCATACCAATAAACATCTTGATCATTCTCTAAAAGAGCTTTCAGATGAGGATATTGATATTTCTATTCCGAGAAACAATTATCTTGAAGCGATAAAAAAATTTCTTTCTGTCCAAAATCTTCCTGATGAGCTTAAATTTGATGCATGACTTGCAGAAAAAATACTTGATAATACTTGAAAGGGGGAACTGTTTGAAGAAATTCAGCAACTTCGAAAAAATAGTCAAACAAGGGCGGAATTAATACAGCAACAAAGAGATATGATGCAGGAATTAATTCTCAATCAGGCCGGAGTTTCAGCAATTAATGTCGGGAAATTGCTTTTTCAAAACTTTGGGATACATGTGACTTTTTCAACTATGAAAAAAGATCAATTTGGACAGGATTATTTTGAATGTTTTGATAGTAGAAATCCTAATCTTACTTATACCTTTAACCCTGTTACCTGAAATCTTGGTTTACAGACCATAAGATGATTAGATCAACAATCAAAAAAAATCAGTCTTAATTCTGATAAAGAAGATTTTTTGGCAAAAATTCCTACGTATTATGATCTAATTAATCAGGCTGTAGATGTTAATGCATACCTACCAAAACAAAGACTTAATACTGAAGAGGAGCTCAACGATGCTTTGGTTCATGGATTACAAGATAAAATCAATTATCAGGTTGGAGAAATTGAATCAGCAACCATTGCTCAAAATATTGAAAAAAAACAAAAAAAAGATATGATTTTTTTCCTTGTAAAGAAGCTTCTTTCAGTAGATAAGAAGAAGGAACTGACTTTTCAAGAACATAAAGCTTTCTATGAAATACTTGTTCCTCTTCTCAATACTCTTGAAAAAGCAAATTCTCAAGAGCTAACAGAACTGGAAAAATTTCTGCAAAGTATAGAGAATTATATAAATCAGAATGCTTCAGCTGGTGAGGGGGCTTCTCAGAAAGAACTTGATGATAATCCTATTCTTATGGTACTTGCCAAAAAGGAGGTTCAGAAACTTCTCCAAGAAAAGGGAAATACCCATCATAAATCAGAATTTGCTCTTGGAATCCTCTTTCAGATGCTTGAAAAAAATCCGGAAGGCTCAACTTGAGATTTAGAACATAAGATCCTTGATCTTGATAAGATTGCCTTTTTAAATCATACAACAGGAAAAACTGAATTAGAAAAAAATAAACAATACTGATCTCGATATAGGAAAACGGTTAATATGATTAAACTTAACTATAATAAAATTGCTGAATCTCAAGATAAACTACAATGTGAATCTGATTGTAAGTTGATTGAACAACAAATATGAGATATGGTAATGGTGAATTAGATTTTACTTCTTTATAAATAAAAAATCAATGGAAATATTTAGTGCAAAAATTGTTCCTTTAAATGTTGTAAATGGAGATGGAATTATTGCAATCCTCAACGCAGAGCAAGCTTCTCAATATGGTATCACACAGCATGATAAAATTTCACTCATCAGAAAAGGTGAAGAGTATGTCGTAGATGTTGCTCTTTCCAGTGAATATGTGGAACCATGAACTATTGGTGCGACGACAGAACTGCTCGAAAATTATCCTATTATGCCATGAGATAATGTTCTCGTTTCTTTTATGAGGAATAATCCGCTTTCTTTGCAGGCAATTAGGAAAAAACTGCTCGGAGAGAAAATTACGAACGAAGAGATTGATGCGATCGTGGAAGATATTCAGAATAATAAACTTTCTGATCTTCAACTTGCTTATTATACAGCAACGAGCTTTTTTTATAAATCTGATCCTGAAGAACTTGCTTATACAACAAAAGCAACTGCTTATACGTGAGATATGTATCGTTTCCCAGGTATAGTAGCGAGTAAATACTGTATCGGTGGGGTTTCTGGAAACGAAACAACTATGATTTTGGTGCCACTTCTTGCTTCGCTTGGGATCGTAATGCCAAAAACCTTTTCTAAGTCGATTACTTCTCCGGCCGCGACCTGAGAATGTGTAGAAGTCTTGATGAAAAGTGAATTGAAGAAATCTGAAATCATCAGGCTCGTAGAAAAATATGGATGTTGCCTCGCTCGGAATGGAAATTTGAACCTTGCACCGGCGAATGATAGAATCATCAAGGTCTCTGCTCCTCTCGGGATGGAACCGTATGCGAGGATGATTTCTAGTATTATGGCGAAGAATTATGCAATGGGTATTAATCATTGCTTGATTGATATTCCTGTTGGACAGACCGCTAAAGTGAATAATCAGGAAGATGCTAAAAGAATTGCTCAGCATTTTAAAAATATCGGAACCTCGCTTGGAATTAAAACGGAAGTTGCAATAACAAAAGCTGAACAGCCGATTGGAAACGGAATCGGTGCGGTTTTGCAGGTGAGAGAAGTTCTGAGAATACTTCAGCAACATGAATTGAGAGCTTCTGATTTAGAAGAGAAGGTGTTGGATTTGGCTGCACAACTCCTCGTACTTTGTGGAAAGGATGAAAATTATGAGAAAGCGTATACGCTCGCAAAAAAAACTCTCCAGAACGGAGAAGCTCGAAAAAAGATGCAGGAAATTATTTCTGCACAAGAAGGAAATCCTGATGTAGATTCAGAAGGATTGGTCTTGGGAATTCAGACTTTTGATATTGTGAGTGAATGTGATGGAAAAGTAGAAGCAATTGATATGAAATATCTCAATATGCTTGCTAGAACGCTTGGTGCTCCGTGAGATGCAACTGCTTGAATTTTCTTGCATAAGAAACTATACGATACAGTACATAGATGAGAAATCCTATTTTCGTTTTATGCAAGTTCAGAGAATAAACTCCAAATGGCAAAAGAGTTGGTAGAAGAAAAATCTGCGTATACGATAACGCTAAATCCTTAATTTTCTATGAGAAAATGAAATTTTTAAAAGAGAATTTTGAGAGATTTTCTCTTGATTTTCTCTTGATTTTTCCTATCAAAGAGAGGAGAAAAGTTTTTTCATTTTTTGTTGAATAAAAAAAAGATTAAATTAGAATTTTATTCCCTTATTGTTTGTTATTTATGAAACCAGTGTTTAGTTCTTTAGAATATCTTGATCCAGAAAAGGTATATTCTTTTAGTGATCAACTGGAAAATGATATTGGTATCGAGGTATATATTCAAATTCATAGTGATAAATTTGTAGATTATCAAAAAGAGATTTTTCAGGAGTTCGTAGCAGATTTTGTAGACCAAGTAAAAAGTACGGCACTTTCTTCCAAAGATGTCGAAGAGCTTCTCGAAAAACATCTTCAGAATTTAAACACAAAACTTCAGTCTTTTGCGGATAAACTTCGTGATGTCCCAAAATGCGATCTGAGGGGGTATGTTCAAATTATTCTGGATGAGGGGGTAAAAACTTGGATGATTGGGAAAACGACTTTGCTGATTTTTCGTGGAGATAAGCTTTATTCTTTGCTTGAAAATTCTTATCAAGAACAGTCAAATATTGATCAGTTTTCTGATTTTATAGGTTGAGAATTGGAAAGATGAGATGTTTTTCTCTATGCAGGAACGAAACTTTCTGAAGTTTTAGATCAGAATGATTATGCGGAGATTGAGGCGATTTTAGCTAAGGAGAATGCAGGAGCAGTATTAGATTATTTGGATGATCTTTTTGCTTCTAGAATAGAAAAACAACAGATCTGATTTTTATGATCTTTTAGTATTACTGGTGTAGAGCTTTCTTCTTCTCATTCCGGAAAAATCGGTTCTTTGGCTTCCAAATATACTTCTAAATTGTGAGGGAAATTCGCATCAAAGGTAGATCTTATGAAATGGAAATACACCACTAAGAAAGTACTTAAAGGAAATAACTATTATCTGATGGTTGGAGTGTTGACTCTAGCAGTACTTTTTCTCTCTTTTGCAATTTTAGCTCAATTAAGATCAGCTAAAAAAAATCAGATTACTTTCCAGACTTCAACTGGAGCAACAGTTCTTCTAACGATAGATGATATTAAGAGAGATATTGCCAGCTTTAAAGAGCTTGATCCTTCTTCTGATGAGAAATCTTTGAAATATAGTGAAATTCTTCAAAAATTGAGTTTGATTGAACAAAAGGGTATCCGGCAAGAAGATACTGCTACTTTGAAAAAAATGTTAAATCAGGATTATGAAAAAGGTTTCATGGTAAGGACGATTTCTGATTTAGCACAGTTTGATGATGAAAAAACAGGTAGAAAGACTGCTATTCTTACTTTTAATGCTTCAGAAAAAAATAAACTTTGAGCGCCTGTTAGTGTAAATGTAGATTCCGCTATTAACGTTGCAGGAGAAAAATCAGCATTGATTGGTGTTGTTAATGATGCTACAAGAGGAAGTCTAGTAGAATATAATCTTTGATGAGTAGCAAAAGAGTGTTCTTCAAGTATCAGTAAAAAGGGACTTTTTTGTTATACAGAGGGAGGAGATCTTTTCTATGTAGGAAAACTTGGAATAGAGCCAATGGAAGTTGTTGATAATGATTGGGCGACAAAAACTATTTGAGGTATTGGAGTTTTTGGAAGAAACAATTTTTATCTTTTCCAGGCTAATCCGAATAATATTGGTGCTGCATTATTGACAAGATATCGTAATGTTGCAGGATCGGAATCAAAATATCAGAATGCTTCTAACTATACAATTTTAGCGGGTTCTGGTGCTAATTTACCTCAGCAGCTTGGAGGTTTTGCAATTGATGGAAACTTCTTAGCATGGGGAGCTGGAAAAATGTATCAATTTCGAAGGGCTTCTAATATAGGAAGTGCTTTGGATTATCGTGAAGTTCCAATGCTTTGAGGAGATAAATCTTCTTCTAGTTATTCAAATAATGTAAAAATTATAGCAACAGCAAATTCTCCATTTGTTTATCTTTTTGACAAAGAGAATCAGACTTTTACGGTTTATGAATCAAGTCCAACAAAAACACATGAGAATTATAAAACCAGTTTTAAACTCTATTATATGTTTAGATTTAAGTTTGATTTATCTGCAAAGAATAATCGTATCATAGACGTTACGATTCCTGAGAATACTGGAGATAGACCAGAACTTTATTTGCTTAGTAGTGAAGGAGTGAATAAGATCAATCTTTATGATTTTATTGATAGTCTTAAAAATAATAAAAACCTGAAAGCAGTGAGTGAAGCAGAGTAAACTTTTAGAGCTTTATTTTGATAAGTTAAAAGAAGATGAACAGAAGAATTCAAATACTTTTGATCCTTCTTGTTGTCTTCTTTTTTTGAATTGGGATTTGTTGGAAACGAACTGATATTCAGAAGCTTTTTGTTGTTTATGCTCCTGCTGAGTTTTCAGAAAGTGCATTGCATGAAAGTGGTAATTCTCAGAATTTAGATCAGATTTTATCTTTTTCAACAGGGATAAAACTTGATGATCTTCCATGAGAAAGATTAGCTTATGATGAAGCTGAGCGCTACTTGATTAAAAATCTTCCGGTATGTCTCTCTCCTTTACAGGCTTTTACGCCAATCAAAATACAAGAAGTCGTAAAAAATTGTAGTTCTAAGGGAAAAAAAGGGCAAGTTCCTGATGGTTTAGGAGGAGCTTGTGCAAGCCGATTCCGCTATGATCCCCAAAGAAAAGAAATTTATGAAATGAACTGATGCTATCGTCCAATGTCTCCATGAGATACTGATTATGAAGAATCCTATACCTGGCTTTATCTTTGTCAACAAGAGCAGAAAGGAGAAGATTCCCCAATTTTCTGAACAAAATTTGATGATCAAAATTATTTTCAAACAGCGAAAAAGGAAGTGTTTAGAGCTCCAATTTCCTTTACAGCACTTAAAAAAGCTTTAGGAGGTGGTTTATTACTTGCTTCTGATGATGGAAGATTTGATATCCCTTCTATCTATTGCCTTGATCATGATCCTGATTGTGAAAAGTTATTGGGTGTTGGTTCTTGGAGTGATGATGAGTGAAATTATTTCGCAGCAGGTATAAGAGATTGGAATTATTATGAATACAAACATATTTTCTATGCGATCAATGGGAAACTCTACGATCCGGAGATCCAAAATGAAAATCAGTTACGAGAATGAAAACCTTACTCTTCCAGATGGCTTTTTGGGGGCTTTCAAGATTGAAAACTTATTGTAAAAAAGATTAAAAATCTGACTTTTGATCTTAGTAATCAAGAAAATCCACATCCAGCAAAGTACACTTTAGAAACTTGTGAGATTGATCTGTAGTTTTATTTTCTTACTATAATTCTTATGAACAAAACGGGAAAAATTATTTTTACTCTTCTAGGAGTCCTCTTGGGAGTAGGGTTTACTCTGCTTGGACTAAATTACGCTCCTCAGTTCAGCTTTTTCTCTGGTAATTCAAAAGATCCTATAGAAGTTCCAAGTGAAGTTTCAGGAGCACTTGTTTCTTCTCAAGAAGCGTATCGTGGGATTACTCTCCAAGATTTAGCAAACTTAGGACTTGATGAGGAAGGGATAGATCAATACCTTTTTGATATTCTCCCTGAATGTTCATTCCCAAAATTACAGTCACAGAAGGTGATCGTGATTGATGAGGTGGTAAAGAACTGTAGTACCCAAGAAAAAAAAGGTCAGATTCCTGATGGTTTAGGAGGGGCTTGTTTTGATTGGCATGCTTATGATCAGGCAGGGGATCGCCTCTTAGCAATGAATGATAGAACCTGTCACTACGGAATTGATCCACAAGAAGCCATGCAACGCTGAGTAGAAATTACTTTCCTTTGTAAGGATACGAGCGATCCTAGATATCAGATTTTTGGAACTTTATTTCAAGAGCCAGAGATGAACAGTGAATCTGCTATCAAGAATGCTCAAATGGGAAATAAGCCTTTTGCACTTAAAAAAGCTCTAAAATCCTGACTTTTGAGTGCTACGATTCCGGATGTATATAATCTTGCTTCCCTTTATTGTACACGAGAAGACCCAGATTGTGCAGGTGTGTATAATGTCGGATCTTGGGTTGATAATAAGGGAAATTATTTCGTAGCTGGAGAAAGAGCTGATCTTAAAGGGAAAACTATCTATGCGATCAATGATAAACTCTATTTTCCATGAGAAATGAAAGGAGAACTTCCAAGCTGAATTTCTAGTCCTGATCAGAAATGGACTTCTCCTTGGCTCTTTGCAGGGATAAAAAATGGGAAGATTATTGTCAAGAAAATGAAAGACTATGTTCCTACAAGAAAAGAGCCTCTTGAGTATACCCTTGAGTCAAAGTTTACCTTAGAAACTTGTGAAGTTGATCTGTAATCTTTTTTGCGTTTTCTTTGATAAAGACTTGGGAATTAAATTCTCTTGCAATTAATCTTAATTTTTTTATAACAAAATAGCACCTATTTTATTTATGTGATATTAACTATAAAATAGGAGAAAAAATCAGACTTTTTATTCTTTTACAATAAGATACGAATGCCAAAACACATTAAGTATGGTGATGAAGCCAGAAAAGAAATCTTTAGCGGAATGCAAATGGTTGCAGATGCCGTGAAAGTCACGATGGGACCAAAAGGAAGAAATGTAATCCTTGAAAGATCCTACGGAGGACCTATCGTAACGAATGATGGAGTGACCGTAGCCAAAGAAATTGAACTTGAAGACAAATCTGAAAACATCGGAGCAAGTATGCTCAAAGAAGCTGCTGAAAAAACCAATAAAGAAGCAGGAGATGGAACGACTACGACCGTTGTGCTTGCAGAGGCAATGGCGAGCGAAGGGCTCAGATATATCAGGTCTGGAGTCAATCCTTTCTCTCTTGGGAAGGGGCTTCATAAGGCGGTTGAGAAGCTCGTAGCGGAAATTGAAGGGAAAGCCCAGCAAATTGGAGATAGTAAAGAGAAAATCAAGCAAGTAGCTACTATTTCTGCTCAAGATGAAGAAGTGGGAAATCTGATCGCTGATGTCTTTGAAGAGATCGGAAAAGACGGAACGATTACTGTTGAAGAGGGGAAATCTCTCGGTCTGACCAAAGAAATTAAAACCGGAATGCAATTTGATCAAGGATATTCTAGTCCTTACCTTGTAACTGATCCTCAGAGAATGGAAGCGGTAATTGACAAGCCTTATATCTTGCTTACTGACAAGAAAATTAGCTCTATCAAGGAGATTTTGCAGGTTTTGGAGGCAGTTGCTGCAACAGGGAAAAAGGATTTCGTGATTATTGCTGAGGATGTTGAGGGAGAGGCTCTGGCTTCTTTGGTTTTGAATAAAATCAGAGGAATGCTGAATGTTTTGACCGTAAAGGCTCCATGATTCGGAGATAGAAAAAAGGAAATGCTTCGCGATATCGCGGTAGTAACTGGTGCAACAGTAATTACAGAAGAGCTTGGACTTAAACTAGAAGATGCTACGATTGAGATGCTTGGAAGAGCTGATAAAGTGATTGCGACCAAAGATACGACCGTAATCGTAGATGGGAAAGGGGATCAGACCGCTATCAATGAAAGAGCCGATCAGATCAAAGCACAGCTCTGAATGGCCACTTCTGATTATGATAGAGAAAAATTGGCTGAAAGACTGGCTAAACTCGTTGGTGGAGTAGCAGTTATTCAGGTTGGAGCTGCAACTGAAATGGAGATGAAAAACAAGAAATACAAGATTGAAGATGCTTTGAATGCAACCAGAGCTGCTATTGAGGAGGGAATCGTTGCTGGAGGAGGAAGCGTCTTGCTCCAACTTTCAAAGCTTTTGGATAGCTTTAAATTAGAAGATGCTGATGAACAGGTTGCTGTGCAGATCGTGAGAGATGCAATCCAATATCCTGTTCGCCAAATCGCAAATAATGCAGGTTTCAAAGGAGATCGAGTAGTAGAAAAAGTAAAGGAATCTGAAGATTTCAACTACGGTTTTGATGCTAAAGAAGGAACTTTTAAAAACCTCTTTGAGGCGGGGATTATTGATCCGGCAAAAGTGCTGAGAGTTGCCCTTCAGAATGCAGTTTCTACTGCTGCAATGTTCCTTACGACAGAAAGTGTGATTGTAGATGCTCCAAAGGCAGAAGGTTGCTCTTGCAATCACGGAGGAGCTGATGCAGGAATGTGAGGCATGGGCGGAATGTGAGGTATGTACTAGAGTTAAAAATATATCTTTATTACCTAAGGGAACTGGCTTTTTGGAAGTCAGTTTTCTTTTAATTGTAAATAGATGGCTTTTCATTATAAAAATTTTATTTATTTGTTTGGTAAGAGATGAAAATCTTGGTAGGACTTTCATGAGGCGTAGATAGTGCTGTCGCGGCGTATCTTTTGCAACAAGAGGGACATGAGGTCGTTGCCGGCTTTATGAAAAACTATGTTTCTGACAGAGGAAACTGTACTACGTATAATGATTCGGTTGACGCAATAAAAGTTGCGGAATTTTTAGGGATTGAAATTCGCTCTTTTGACCTTCAAAAAGAGTATCAGGAGAGAATTATTGACTATATTTATGCAGGCTATCAAAAAGGTATTACTCCGAATCCAGATGTACTTTGTAATTCTTTAATCAAGTTTGACGTTTTTTTGGAGAGAGCTTTGGAACAAGGTTTTGACAAGATTGCGACCGGTCACTATGCTAGCATTAAAGAATATCAAAAAGAAGATTGAAAAACGATGTTTCATCTCCTTCGTGGAGTGGATCATCATAAAGATCAATCTTACTTTCTCGCTGGGCTAAACCAATTTCAGCTTCAGCATTCACTTTTCCCTCTTGGAGAGCTCACAAAACCTGAAGTGAGAGCGCTTGCTGAAAAAATTGGCTTGCCAAACGCCAACCGTAGAGATTCTCAAGGGCTCTGCTTTGTCGGCAACGTTCCGATTAAACAATTTCTTGCACAGAAATTTCCTATTAAAAAAGGGGAAATAAGAACCTTGGAGGGAGAAACGGTAGGAACTCATGATGGAGCTTACTTTTTTACAATAGGGCAAAAACAGGGATTAGGACTGAATTTTAAAGCTTATGTGTATCGCATTGATGTAAAGGAGAACATTGTTTATGTTTGCGATAAAGATGCTGATGAGCTTCAAACTCAGGAGATTACCGTGAAAGATTGGCATCGAATCGGTGAGGATTATCCAGAAGGCGAAAAACTTACTGGAAAAATTCGTTATCGTCAGAATCCCCCTGTTGATTGTTTATTATTAAAAAAAAGAGAATCTGAATTAATTATTCGTTTTGATTTTCCTCAGCGAGCAGTCGCTCCTGGTCAGGTTTTTGTCTTGTATAATGGCGAAACCTGCCTATGAAGTGGGATTATTGCATAGTAAGAAACGCTTCGTATCTATAAAATTAAATAAGCATAGGTGCGTTTTGTTTTCTTTAAAGGAGGGATTAATCTATTTTTGGGTGCTTTGAATAAAAATGTCTTTTATTTTTTGCATTTTTTCTCTTTGTCAAGTATAATTGGACTGAATTTTATCAGACAATTATAAAGAAAAGACTATGGCAATCAGAAGAATAAGAAGATTGAAATCAGAAAGGTTAACAAAACCGAATATCCTCTCCTTTATTGCGTATACCTTAATTTTGTTTTTTGGAGTTACGATCTTGGTAAACATTAACCCTAATGCAAATGAATCTTATCGCAATAAGCGAGATGAGAAAAATACTCAGGTAATGCAATGGATTTTTTTGGAAGAAAATGGGCTTTCTCATATACTTTTTGGGGAGACAGTTACTGGAGAACATGCCGCTCCACAAACTCGAGACTTTCTTCTTCCAAAGTCTAGCATAGAGCAACAAGAAAGTACTCCTGATCTTGAGAAATGATCGTTGTGATCTGATGATCTTTTTGCATCCTGAGAAGAGGACTGAGAACATCATGCAGCACCTGATGAAAATTCTGATTTTTTTTCCTGATGAAAGGAGTCTTGACAAGATTCGTCAGTTATAATGAGCTGAAATCAGATCTTAAAAACGCCTAAAAAAGCGTATGGAGCACTTTGGAAAACCTTGGAAGATCGTTCAGTCTTTATCAATATGATTTTTGAATATTTGATCAGAGGAGATATTGTAGAGCTTCCTGAAGGGGCGGTCAGATATGTCGTTTTACTCTATGGAATGGATGATAAAGTTAAAGAGAAAGTTTTTGAGGCAAAGTCCTGCATTACTCCTCGAGGATATGAAATCGCTCATTGAGGATCTGTACTTGCTTATGAACAGAGAGCTGATGCTCCTTATGTTTGCAATCTTGAAAGGAGAACCTGCAAAAACTGAAAACTTTCTGGTAGTTTTACTCAAGCCTCTTGCGATGAAGATCTCAATGGGAATATCAAAAAGTATTCTCATATTACGACAAATACCGAAGCTGCGATCACAACCAACGAATATATTCAACCTGATAAAAAGGCAAGATTTGAGGATGCTGATTTTAATTTACACGGGAAGCGTGCTCCTAATGATAAACCTCACCTTATTTCTTGACCACTTAGAAATGAGACAAGTACCCCTCCGAATGAAGTTCCATTAGAACAGACTCCTCGTAAAAACTGCATATCACCTTGGTGAGAAACAATAAAGGCTGGACAGTTTACAAAGGCTTATAGATTTCAAAATGGCTTTACAGACATTCCCTGTAGAGTTCAGCTTAGGCTTTGCGTCGATGGAGAACTTGAATGAACCTATGAATATCCTACTTGTCAACCTTGGGAAACCTCTTATGAAGACTTCCTCAATGGCTATATGAATGGAGATGAGCCCTCTCCTCAGAGACTCATAAAAATGCTTAGCTCTGACTTTACTCCGGAACCAGAAATGTGAAATAATCTTGCTCCAGAAATTATTGATAAAATGTTAAGAATTCTAAAAGAATAAAAGTAAGCTTTGGGATAAAAAAATACCTCTTTCCTTCTGAAGAAAATAAACAGAAAGAACGAGGTTTTTTGATATAAACGAAGATAAGGGCTATGTAAAGCACCTTTAAACCCATGAATTTATGCTATGGGAAGCGATTCTGAAGGATCTGACTCGATACTCTTCACCTCCCCCTCTTTGAGCTGGAAGCCGGAAATAATCAGCCCAATTCCAAAAATGGTAATGGCCACGCCTAATATGATATTAAAAAAGAGAAGGCTAAGGAAGGAATAACTCACAAGGAAAATTCAGAAGAGAATCGCAACTCCTCCCATAAATAATAAGACTCGTCGAGTTCCAATCTGCATATCTCTCGCTTTGAAGCCATCAAAAATGGTAAGAGCCCCCTTTGCGATAGAGGCGATTCATAGGAGAATAATCAGAATTTTCATTAATAACTCTCAAAGCTGAGGAATTACTAAAAGCAGAAGTCAAAATCCTGTCTGAACTACAGATCAAAAGAATAAGATTCCTCTATAAGAATAGTCTTTTTGGAGTCGAGCGATTGCCATTCCTGCGCTTCCTGAAAGGAGAAGCTCTATTCAGAAAATAATAATAACAACTCTTAGTGCAAGTTCTGGCTGAAAAAACAGGAAAAGCCCTAATAGCATTAAAATAATACCATTAATTCGGAAGAAAGCTTTGATCTTAAGCATACTAGAAGAAAGGGATAAAATTACCTTCTACTCTATTTTTTATGAAAGAGAATGCAAGAGATTTCTTATCCTTGAAAAAAGAGAGTAAAACACTATAAAAAGTCAGATTTCTCTTTTTATTTTTTATTCTGCCTATGAAACTAAAGAAAATTGTAATGGGAATTTTATTCGCGACACTGATTATTGTCGGAATAGAAGGGATGATCAGTTTTTGGGAGAATCATAGCTACTATACGGCAATGATTTTGTCCTGAAAAAATTTGGCATTGCTCCTATCTTCAGCATTAGCAGCGCGAATCCCAATTTCTTTTATTACCAGCAAAAAAAAGCTGACCTTAAAGAAACTGATCCTTGGTATTGGAGCTGGACTTTGAACTTTTTCCCTCCTTCATGCAATCTTTTCTGGAGGACTACTCACACTCTTTGCTGCTATTCCACTTCTTTTCAATACGTTTCTCCTTTACCTTTTGGCAATAGGCTTCGTTCTTGCTGTTTTCTCACTGGGAAATTTTATATCAAGGAAGCTAAAGCTTTTCCAGAGGATAAGATGGCAAGAAACGCTTCTCACCTTTGGACTGGGACTCGTGACTTTTCTTCTCCTGATGCAAATCCTGATGGGAATTCAGCTTTTTTATAGTGTCGTAAATCGAGTAATTTTTGGAGGGCTTCTCGTGCTTATGCGATTCGAGAGAAAGGCTATGAAAGTTCATGAAGAGAATCTTATTTCTTGTCTAGAAAGCTGGAAATCAGCGAATAAAGCTTCAAAAATCTGATGGATTTCGGTTGTTTTGCTTCTGATTTCGTTTTGATATTACTTTTTTAACTTTTCTCACTCATATATTCCGTATTCTACTGCTTGGGATGCGAATCACGAATATATGTATGTCCCTAAGGTTATTGCCGAAAATGCAGGTATTCTTTGGGGAAATATAGGTCCTGCTAATGGAGTACAATATCTCTGGCAGGGATACATCTCCTTTTTCTTTTCTCTCTGGGCACCTCTCGGAAACTTCTTCAATATTGCGAAAGATACTGTTGCTATTAACCTTAATGCTTTTAGCGGGATTCTCGTGTTAATCTTTTGACTTGGAGTGCTCAAAGAAGCACTCCTTGTCTTCGGAAGAAAGGAACCCTCTGAAGAAACTGATCAGACTTCTTTCCTTGTAGGGCGAGGACTTCTTTTGATGTGGCTTACAAGTGG
>ERZ773233.1183-NODE-1183-length-15420-cov-16.613863_pt1 | contig 15420 bp, 9 predicted proteins | sample MGYA00580991_ERZ773233 | MGnify/ENA primary metagenome ERZ773233 (study PRJEB29015, sample SAMEA2738178) | human oral metagenome | biome: human oral; feature: human-associated habitat; material: saliva | place: China | collected 2161 ...
CTCCTTGATCATCATAACATGCGTAGAAGGCTGGAATGACACCTTCGTATTTTTTTAAATCTGACATAGATTTTCTCCTAACTTATTTCCGAAATGAGGGGAGAAAATAAATTTTTCATCCCCTTTACATTCTGTTTATTTTACAATTTCTGACAATTTTACTTTACGATCTTCAAACATAGATTGGGTACAAGCATCTGCAGTAGCAATTGCTTCTAGAGCAGCTTCACCTGTCAATAGTTTTGCAAATTCTTCTGATACTGGAGCTCCTTGCATAATCTCATGCAAATAGCGCATTTCTTTATCAATAACAGATGATAACCATAATGGAGTACGTTTACCTGGTTTACCATAAGCAATTGCTCCATCCATCTCTGTACTATGATAGATACGAGTACGATCATCATCTTCTTCTTGCGATTCATGAATCAAGAAATAACTTTCTTGTCCATCTAGCTTAAGAGTTCCTTTACAGTTGAATAAGTCTAAACGGATGGCACCTTTCGTTCCTTGGATTAAGACATAATGTTCACCCCAACGATAAGCTGAACCCCATTCTAACAAAGCAAATCGCTTATTAGAAAATTCCATATTGACAAAAATCATATCATCTTCATCACCGAAATTTTCACCTTCGTGGACCACATTTCCACCTGTCATGGTTACAGTTTCAGGCATGCCACCCATAAGGAATTGTACGCAATCCAATTCATGAATATGGTGATACAAGTGACCACCTGATTTTTCACGAATTTTTTTCCATGATACTGACGGTTGTTGTTCTTCCCAACCATTACGAGCTGTGTGACAATATAGAACGTCTCCGATGACTCCTTGATTAATTAGTTCTTTTGCATGATGGACACCATTAAAGAAGTTCATAATATGTCCTGCCATAAAGGTTACATTATTTTCTTTACATGCATCTACCATCTCACGACAATCTTGATAAGAAAGCGCAATTGGTTTTTCACAGAAAACATTTTTACCATGTTGTGCAGCCTTAATAACCGGTTCCTTATGAAGATTATTTGGAGTTGCGACGATAACACAATCTACTTCATCGCTAGAAACCAACTCATCTAGGGAACTTGCTACTTTTGCTCCCAATTCTTCTGCAATAGCCTCTGCATTATCTGGATCATAGAGAAGAGTAATCTCTGCTCCATCATTCTTTTGCATATAACGAGCCAACTCAGCTCCAAAATATCCTGTTCCAACAACACCGTATTTAACCATGTTTTTTCTCCTTTATTTTGTTAAATCATTAATTTCCAAATCTATATACTGAACTACATTGCTTAAATGCAATTCATTTCTTGACCATGAATCATATTTTTCAAACAATACACCTATGTGATGATTTGGCAATTCTGTAATCGCAGAATAAGCATAACCATACGAAGGCAAATCAATGTCATAGTGGTATTTCCAATCGATACTATCATCTTCTTTATTGACTAAACCGACAACTAATTGACCTCCCTTACGGCCATTTCTAGAATTTGGTGTACTCAAAATGACTGCTTCTTTTCCATCAACTAATTGAGAGTATTTAATTGCAGATACTTGTGTACCATATGAAGTTTGTTGAATTCCATCGATATACGAAACTTCTGACCATGTTTCTCCAGAATCTCTACTAGTCATATAGGCAATCTTACCTGTAGTAGTTCTAAAGAATGTTCTAATCACACCATCTCTCATTTCAACCATTTGCGCTTCTGCTGTCGCATTCTTAAACGGAATTGAAGCTGAGGATTTCTTCCATGTTTGACCACTATCATCAGAAATGAGATAAGTTAGTTCTCCACTAGTATATGTTGCAAAAATTAATCTATTACTTGATTTTAATGCTAAACCTTGTCCGGGACATAAGTAAGTTCCATTATGTTTTTCTCCTAAGAACGGAGGCAATAACTTAAATTGTTCCCAACTTTCTCCTCTATTCTGACTAGTTGTCATTGCTATATAATTAGTAGGAGTCACTTTAAATAAAGAGTCTTTGTAGAAAACATTCATAGGAACCTGTTTTCCATTGTGTGTTTCTCTTAAAGAACCACTATCAAAATCAACCGAATATTGTTCAACTGTTAAAGACTTACCTCCCTCCAAAACTTCATACTTATCATTTACAGTATAATTTGTAGGTTTATTAGTCGTTTCATCGTAAACAACTCCATTTTCTCTAACTGTATAACGGAAATCATTATCTCCATTCTTCTTTAGTTTTAAATAATAATGACCGTTTATTTCTTTAAAACCTGAATCAGATTTGTTTGCATTATTATTTCCAATACCAGCAGGCATAACATCAGCTAATAATATTGTTTTCCCAGATTTTCTATCTTCAACAATGGATGAATCTATAAATGAAGCACTTCCACTAATTTGGCTATTCTTTAATTTATTATCTCGTGGCCAGTAAACCAACTGCTCCTCATAGTCATTAAACTTCATAGCAAAAGTTGGCTCACTCCACGTTTTCCCATTATCATCACTATAAGAAGTCGCGATATTAATCTTACTTTTAGAATCATGAGTTCCGCCATAACGTGCATCAATACTTGATAGAACTCTTCCACTGCTTAATGTATACAATGTCGGTATTCTAAAATAGTTAGCTTGAGTAGAATCTCCTGATTGGAAAATTAACTGAAATGGATTTGACAAGGGAATAGTTGAAACTTCCTGATCACTAATTGCTTTATTAAATAGACTGATTTCATCAATGCTTCCTTTTGCGAGGTAATGATCCTTGCCTTCACGATTAACAGCCCCTAGTGTTGCCTTATCTATACCATTTATATTTGAAATTGGCAAAAATGTATCAACTGTTTCAGAGAACACTTCTATACCATTAACATACATTGTGTATGTCTTATCTTTAGAATCAGATACAAATACGAGTGTATTTTCAACTGCCTGTCCTTTATGCTTTCCCCATAGTGAAGCTGGTCTAGAAAATAAATAATTTATTCCTTTTTGGGCGTCTCTTATTTCTACACCTATCTCACCAGAATCTCTCATGAAAATTGAAAAGTAATTATTTTTAAAGCCTGCTTTACTATTAGATAGACCAAACAAAGCTTGAAGCGAGTTTGGTTTATCTGCTTTAAATTTCATTACTACTGTCTGACTCTCTCCAGATAATTTATCTAATAACAAAGGGCTAATATCTATACTCTTATTGTTCAGTTGATATGAACCTCCTTGAAAAATAGGAGATATGGACAGTTGGCTATAGTTTAATTCATTCGCATGAATCAAAGTGGGTACTCCCATTAAAAGACTAATTCCTACAGCAGAAATTCCTAGTTTTGAATAAAGACCTCTCTTATTCATTTTTTCCTTCTTTCGTCTACTTCACAGATCCTTCTGATAATCCACTTGCAATTTTATTTTGGATGATAGAGAAGAAAATTATTGATGGAAGAACTACAATAACAGATGCTGCCATCATATCTCCCCAGTCTAAAATTTCTGAACCGTTAAGAGATCGAAGAGCTACTGCTACTGTCATCTTTCCTGTATTGTTAATCAAAATCAAAGCATACAAGAATTCATTCCAAGCATTGATAAATGTATAAATAGCTGTTGCTACAATACCTGGTGCTACAATCGGTAGCACAACTTTATAAAATGTAACAAATTTATTTGCACCATCAATTCTAGCTGCTTCTTCAATTCCAATTGGAACTGTTTGGAAAAATCCAACTAAGAGCCAAACTGCATATGGAACACTAAAAGATAGATAAACCATCATCAAGCCAAATAAACTATTTGTTAATCCAACTTTAGCAATGGCAATTGAATAGGGAATTGCTAACAAAATTGGTGGGAAAATGTAGGTAATGACAAGTAATCTCGACATGATTGCTCCCAATTTAGGGAAGAATCGAACAATACCATAAGCTGCCATAGCAGAAATAATAATCGCAATAACAGTTGTAGCTAAGGCAATGATTAAACTGTTTCGAATGTTATCAATAAAGTGCAAATCGTTGATAACATGAGTGAAATAATCCAATGTAAATTGTTCAGGCCAAAATCGTGTTGGATACTGAGTTAATTCCCCTTTACCTTTGACAGAAGATATAATAATCCATACCAATGGGAAAATTGCAACAATGGTCGCACCAATCAAGAGTACATGTGAGAGAATATCTAAATAAATACCGGATTTCTTCTTCATTATTTTCTACCCTCCTTTTCCCACTTACTGATGATAGCAAAGTAGATAAAGCAAATTGCCACCAAGAAGATAAAGAGCAATACTGTAACTGCTGAAGCACGACCCAACAATTTAGTTCCCCAACCTAGGTTGTAGGCAAAAATTGGAAGCGTCGTTGTAGCATTAGCTGGTCCACCACCAGTAATTAGGTAGATGATATCAAAGTTATTAAAGATCCATACAGTTCTCAAAACAACTAGAAGCCCTACAACCACTTTAATATGTGGAAAGACAATAAACTTGAACACTTGCCAACTTGAAGCACCATCTATCTTAGCAGCTTCAAATTGTTCTTCTGGTACTGTTTGCAAAGCTGAAAGTACATTAACCATAATCATCGGTGCTCCAAACCAAATGTTGATAAACACCAAACATAGAAATGCCCATGTACTATCTGTCAAAAATGCAGGCGTATGTTCCATTAAACCTAATTTTACGATTAGATTAGGTAAGTAGCCATAAACTCCGTTTAGAATCCACTGCCAAGAAAAGGCAATAACGATTGTAGGAAATGCCCAAGGAACAATCAATAAGGTCCTATATAATTTCTTGAAGTGGCGTACTCTGTGAAGAGCTAAAGCCAATACAAACCCTACTAAAACTTGACCAACTAATGAGAAAACGGTCCACTTAATTGAATTAAAGAACGCATTAAAGAAGTTGGGATCTGATAGCACAGCTTTATAGTTAGCTAAACCAACAAATTTATAATTAGGCATAATCAAATGCTTATTGGTAAAGCTATAAAAAATACTCGAGAAAAACGGATAAACAAAGAGTAATCCTACGATAATCATAGCTGGCAAAACAAATATCCAGCGAGTTAAATTACGTTCTTTAACCATTCTCCTACTCCCTTCTTTTACAAGATTGGGCTAGGGCTTTTCAGCTCACTAGCCCACCTATTTTCTAGTCTTTTACATCTATTGAGCAGCCTCAAATAAATCGTTTAATTGTTTTTCTGCTTCTTTTGCTGCTTTCATAGGATCTGTTCCATTTGAAATGATATCTTGGAACATTTGTTCAATAATGTGTTGGTTAGTCAACATACCAGCTTGTACACTTGGTCCATTTTCATAACCAATAGCAGTACCTTTTTTAACAGCTTCAGTAATCACTTCTTCAGCATGTTTAAATTTCTTACGAGTTTCATTTTCTTTATAGGCTGCAGAATCGCTAATTCCCTTAATAGTTGGCAACATACCTACTGGAGTTGAATCAAGGAATTTAACGTAGTCTTCTTCATTATAAAGTGATTCCAAGAATGCTTTAGCAACTTCTGGATGTTTTGAATTTTTCCAAACAACCATTGGAATGTTTGAGGTTTCAATTCCTTGGTCTTTATCAGATTCTTTGATTTTTGGAATAGGATAAGCATCAATCGAATCAATCAATTGAGGACTGTTGGCATTAATCCCTCCAATATGGAAGCCAGAGTTAAAGTCAAATGCTGTTTTTCCTTGATAGAACAAGGTAGCTTGTTGAAGGACATTAAAGTTCAAAGAATCTTGAGGTGAGATTTCTTTATACATTTTAACCCAGTATTTAATACCATCTTGAGCAAGTTGGCTTGTCAAATCTGCTTTAAGATCTTTTGTCAAGAGACTTCCACCACCACTACGAACATAGAAGTTCAAGAAACGTGTTGCCATTAAGTCATTTGTTCCAAACGGAACAGACAAGCCATAAACTCCAGCTTCTTTCAATTTTTTAGAAGCTTCATAGAGTTGATCCCAAGTTTTAGGAACCTCAATATTATGTTCTTTTAACAAATCTGTTCTAACCCACATGACTTGTGCATGTGAATAAAGAGGAACAGAGTAGTAATCATTTCCGATTTTTGCTTCATTTAAGGCAGTTTCGTTAAATTTATCCTGTCCAATACGCTTGATAGAATCGTTTAGAGGAACCAAAGCATCTGAGTTTACCATTTCCATTACTTGGTTAGGAAGAGCTGTACTGATATCTGGCACATTTCCATTTGCTAAACCTGTAGTCCATTTAGTATAGAAGTCATTCCAAGAAAATGTTTCAATCTTGATTTTCGTTTTTGGATGCTTTTGCATGAATGCATCTGCTGATTTTTGAATACTTTCTAAACGCGGTCCTTGAGTAAAGGAGTGCCACATTGTAATCTCACCAGATAATTCTGTCGGTGGTTCAGTGTCAGCTGTAGTTTCTTTCTTTCCTGAACAAGCTACCAAGGCAACAGCTGCTAGCGCAACTCCAGCTAAACATAAAAACTTTCTCATTTTTTTCATTGTTCTTCCCTTTCTACATTAAGAAATCGCAACTTTAAAGACAACTTTTTTCACAGGTTCATCATTTATACGGACCTTCGGTTGATGTAAATCTTCTGGAAAAGTGATGAGGCATTCGCCAGCTCTCAAATGAACTAACTGTTCCACTTCCCCTGTGTATAATTCAATATCTTTCTCATCATCATATTTTTGGGTAACGCTTATATTTTCCGGCGACGTAACAGCCATGGCTTCTTCGTTTTCCAAAACTAAATGAATATCCAAATATTTTTGGTGAGTTTCAAAGAAAGCTCCTGCTTGACCGTCTGCTAGATAAGTAAAGCAATTTCCAAACAATCGATCACCATCGATATCAATCGGACCTTCTGTTAAATTTTCTAGTCCTGTTTTTTCTAGAAAATCTATTAATGTTGCAAAATGTGGATTGACTCCCACATAAGTTCCTAAACGACTGATTTTAGTGATAATCATACTCAATCCCCCTTTCTTTATTTGTTATTTAAGACCAGCAACGAAGCGTTCTGTAATCTCTTTTGGTCTAGTAATAGCGCCACCTACAACAATGCCTCGAACTCCATATCCCAGGATTTGTTTGGCTTGTTCTGGTGTATGAATCTTTCCTTCTGCAATGACATCCACTCCAGCATCACAGAGTTTTTTGATCAATTCAAAATCGGGACCATCCACTTTTGGACTGTAAGATGTGTATCCAGATAAAGTTGTTCCGACAAAGTCAATCCCTGCTTCAACGGCTGCCAATCCTTCCTCGAAAGTACTTGTATCAGCCATCAAGAGCTGATGAGGATATTTCTCTTTAACCTGACGAATGAACTCTTGAATCTCCAAACCATCGTAGCGTTCACGCTTGGTACAATCCAGAGCAATCACCTCGATGTCCAGTTCTGCCAATTCATCAACTTCTTTCATAGTAGCTGTGATGAAGGGTTCTTGTGGTGGATAATCTCGTTTGATTATCCCAATGATTGGAAGGTTTGTGACCTCCTTGATTTCCTTGATATCGCGAACACTGTTTGCTCGAATACCGACTGCTCCACCTTGCTCAGCCGCTTTGACCAGCAAGGGAATGACTCCTCCCGCTTCTGTATAAAGCGGTTCGTGAGGAAGGGCCTGACAAGAAACGATGATTCCATCTTTGATTTGTGCAATCAAGGCTTCTTTAGTAATCTGTGGCATCCTCTTTCCTCCTTTTCTTTGTTCTTATGAGTTCATTATATATTATTTTTAAAGCGCTTTCAATACTTTGTAGTAGAATAGATTTCAGTTTCAAAAGTATTTTATAGAACAGCTGTTTCTGAAAGTAGTTTCAGCACTGTCTTATTTTCAATTCACTTAGTACCTAAAATGATAAAAAGAGATAGCCATCTTTCAAATGGGCCATCTCTTTTATCATTAACGATGAGCTAAATTCATTTTATTCAAGACCTAGTCTAGTCTTCTTTTCGTTTCTTTCCTAATGTCAAGACAGATAAGAGACCTGCCACCAATCCTAGAGAAATAATGGTTGTATTTTCTTTACTTCCAGTATTTGGTAGCTCGTTTTGTTTAGCCGCTGGTGCTTGATAAGTAGCATCTTGTCCAAGAGATAACTTCTTAGCTGGACCTTCGTTTGCAGCTGCTAAGACTGGTTTTGTTTCTCCCTTGTACTCTGGCACTTCATGGATTGCTGCCTCAGCGCCATTGACACCTCCTTTATATTCAGGAAGGTCATTTGAAGCTGCCAAGACAAAATTAGCACCTCCTGTGAATTCCGTTTTTTCTACTGTTGGAGATGGTTCTTCTCCTACTGTTGCCAATGAACCTGTATATTCATGAACCTCATTTGAGACTGCTAGAACTGCATTTACGCCCCCTGTGAATTCTGAAAGTTCATGGACCGCTGCTTCAACCTCATTTACACCTCCTGTGAATTCCGTTTTTTCTACTGTTGGTGCTGGTTCTTCTCCTACTGTTGCCAATAGACCTGTATATTCAGGAATCTCATTTGAAGCTGCTAGAACTGCATTTACGCCCCCTGTGAATTCCATTTTTTCTACTACTGGAGCTGGTTCTTCTCCTACTGTTGATACAAGGATAATGTATTTAGGAGTTTCTTCAGTTACTGTAGCCTCCTCGCCACTAACTCCACCTGTAAATTCTGGCTTTTCTACTGTTGGTGCTGGCTCTTTTCCTACTGTTGCTAAGGAGTCAGTGTATTCAGGAGCTTCTTCAGTTACTGCAGATTCTTCGCCATTAACTCCACCCGTAAATTCTGGTTTTTCTACTGTTGGCGCTTCTTCTCCTGCTGTCGCTAATGGGCCTGTGTATTCAGGAACTTCTGACACAACTGCTCCTTCTTCACCATTAACTCCACCTGTAAATTCTGGAACTTCATTTGTCGCAACTTCACTTCCATTTATACCATGAGAAATCTTAGAACCAACTACTGAAACAGGTAAATTATGCATACTTTCGATAGCTCCTTCTGCTAATCCTGTAACTTTTTGACCAATATCCTCAGGATCTACTGTAAACAATAGAGTCTTTGTGTCATACTGCGTCATAAACGTAGCCGTCTTCCCATTTGCAAGCTGTAATGTTGGTGCTTGATTGACCAATACTTCTGAATCAAATTCCATGGCAATAATGCCTTGCCCCATATGAACTGCATGTGTAACTTTTGCTTCGGTTGGAGAAACCATATCCTTACTTAAGAAATCCCAATTGAATTTCTTATAAGACAAGGTATATTCGTTTTGGTTGTTATCTGCATGCTCATAAAGCAATCCATATTCGCCATTCCCGAGATCTTGAATAGAATTGTAGGCAAACTTACCACTTTGAATAGGATTATGCTTAAGCCAAGTCAGCTCTCCATTTTCTTCGACACGGGCTAAGTGTACCAAACCGTTGAAACGTCCTGGTCCACCTGCATTACTAAGAACAATATACTCTTTTCCATCATGCATCGTATGAATAGCAGCCAATTGAACATAAACATCCTTGACATCCGCATAACGTTTTATATCATTTTCCCAAGTTACTCCACCATCTTTACTAGTAGCAACTTGAAGGTCCCCTGTCAAGCCACGCATGAAGAGCTTGAGATCTCCATTATTTAACTGTACAACAGAGGACTCGGTATTTTGAGCATAATAATTACTCATGGTACTTGAGTCAATCACAGTGCCATCAGTCAGCGTACGATGGTCATTCACACCACCTCCCATATGCCAAGTCTTACCATGGTCATCTGAGTAGATAACCCGAGATGATTGAGAACCGTTTAAGTGGTTGGTCTGATTAGTTGTATAAGTAGGTACAATGATTCGACCTTTATGAGGTCCGGTATGAAGAGTAATTCCTGTTCCAGGCCCAACCCCTAAGAATTTCATCCAATCAGCTTTTACCATTGGGGTAATATCTTGAGGGGCTGACCAAGTCTTACCATCATCATCACTGTAAGACATCCATAGATAAGAATCCTTAGCAACTCTAAATGGAGACGTTTTATTGCTTGTGAAATAAATATTTCCTAATAGTTGATTCCCTTGATACAAATCACCCTTATCGCTATAAGCTGGTTTAACTGGGTTTACAACAACACGATAATCGGTTGCTTTCCCATCTGGAGTATAAACCGTGCCATTTTCGCGTATTGTATAGGAACCTTCTTCGCCTTCTTTGTAGAGAATTTGGTAAGTTTTGCCATCGATTTGTTTATAGGCTTCTTCTCTTTTAGTAGCCATTCCAAAGATTCCTTGCCCTTCTGGGAACATATCATAGATTGAAAAAATTCGTTTTGTTGCAGGATCTTGAACCAAAACCATATCGATATTCACTGGTGAACCGATTGATGGATTAGAAGCTTTTGGATTGTCTCGTAAATTTGTAATCGTTACTCGATCGCTCCATGTTTTCCCCTTATCCTCACTTCGTCTAACAACCATACCGATATCACCCCAGTCACTTGAATGAAGACGGCGTTCGTCAGCACCAGCAATCAAGGTTCCTTTATCTGTCTTAAGAAGAGCAGGAATACGATAACTCTTGATACCATCTTTATTTGGTTGGTTATGCATACCACTTTCAAAGACATCTTGTTTTTCAGTAACTTTAGCCCCTTCTGGTAGCTTTTGCTCCAAATCAGATCTCTCAAACAATTGACTGCGTTTTTGAACTTCCTCTGGAGTTAATACTCGGTCGTAGATACTTAAATTACGAACCTGTAAATTTGCTCCCCAAACTGAGCTTCCTGCCCGATTTGTTGCACCAAGTTGAGCATGGGTAATATCTGGCATATCCTTGATAAATTTACCAGACTTCAAGCTAGTACGCGATAAAACACCATTTACATAGAGTCTAACTTTGCCCTCTGGATTTTCTGCATTCGGTCTTTCTACAGTGAAGGTAACTGAATTCCACTGCCCAGGCTTAATTTTCAATGGAGCATCCGTATATTTATCATAAAATTGTGTTCCATTGGCATCACGTCCCTCAATTAAGGCTGTATTATTGAGAACAGCCATTGTGAAGTACTCATCTTTTTTCTTATCACTAGACACTGAAAATAGATTATAAAATGCTGGAGCTTTTGCATCTGGCTTGAATTCCATATGAATGGTCGCATTTTGAAGCTTCTTCAATGTATCTAACTCACTGGCTAGGTCTACACGCTGACCATTTTTCGAATTTGTTTCAATATCTTCTTTTTCCACTACTGGAGTTGCATTTGCGATGTCTCTAGCGTAATAATCTCGAGGAATCATGCCCTCTTCTTCTTTATCTTGGTCCTTGTTACTTGCTTCTGTAGTTGCAGAATCTGTTTCTGGTTTATCAGCAGGAGCTGGTGTATTTTCAGCTGCAGGTTTATTTGTTGGAGTTGTCGCATTTGTTGGAGTTGTCGTCTCTGATTCAGTAGTCTCATTTTTCTTTAACTTATCCTGATCAACTTCCACACCATTGTCTTTCGCTGTTGCCAATTTTCCAGCTAATTCACTATCTAAATTTGCAAGACTGCCTGAAGAAGCTTCTTTTGGTAATTCTGATAAACCTTGATTATTATTTTCAGCAGCAGTTACAGTTGAATTTCCTTGTTCATTTGCCAATACAGGATTTACTCCAAACACTACTGCACCAATAGTTACAGAGGCTACACCCACTGCAAATTTACGAATGCCATATCTTTGTTTTCTATCAAAATTCTTTTGATTCATCTTTCTACCTTTCAATTTCACAAAAAATAAAGCGCTTTCTTTTTGTTTTAAAATTTTTACTCCCCATCATAGGAAAACACAAGAAAGCAATTAATAAACGAGAGTTGCTCTCCTTCTCTCTTTCAACATTTAGCTAGCTGCAATCCAAACAGTAGCTCTTTCACTCCTTTCCTAGACACTTTTTCTTTATTATACAATAAAGTCATAGGTTTATCTCGAGCTTGCCATAGAATAGATTTTACTTTCAGTAATATTTTAATATTTTAATATTTTTAAAAGTACTTTCAACATTTATAACAAAAAGAGAGCTACTGGGCTCTCTCATTCATCACTTTATATACTTAAAAGGAATCTCACTACCACAAAGCCAGTTGTAGACTTGGTCATTGACAAAGACATTCATGGCTTCGTGGGCATACTCAGGCATGATGCGATAGGCCTTATCGCAGGTGAGACGGTTGTAAATCGCAAACTGGGTAATAGGATAGCAAACATCGTCGTCCAAGCCCGTAATCATCTTAACCTCACCCTTGATACGATGAGCAAGATTTTTCACATCGATATAGGCCAGGGTCGCCATGATGTCCTCCTCAGTTTCATGGAAGGGGTCGTGAAACTTGAAATAACGGAAAAGTTCGTCATAAGCCTCGCTAGTATTACCAATCTCAAGCACTCGTCTAAAGTCTGACAAGAAAGGATAGATGGCAACTGTTTTCTGAATCCGAGGATTGAGCGCTGCTGCAACCAAGGCTAGAGCACCGCCTTGAGAGGCACCATAGCTAGAAAGTCGCTTTTCATCCACCTGAGGCAGACTAGCAACAATTTCAACCAACTGGTAAATATCCAGATAAACATCCTTATAAAAGAGATGATCCCGACCTTCCACAGCACCACGGATGATATGCCCCTTAACGGTATTCCCTAGAGGAGAACGCAAGCCGTCTTGTGAATAGCCCGACTGGCCTCGAACATCCATGGAAACAACACCGTAACCAGCTACGGTGAAAGCCAACATGTCGGCCCAGTCCCAGCCACGTCCCATATAACCATGGAAATGGAAGATTAGCGGAACCTTCTCCTCACTCTTGGGAAGAACAACTCGCGCATAGACCTTACCTTCATTGCTTCCTTCAAAGGTTAATTCATAGCACTTTACTTGAGGAATGTGGAAATCTCTTTCCTCCAACTGGTAGACTGGAAAAGTTGAAACTTTTTTCACTTCCTCATCCCAGAAAGCATCAAAGTCTTCTGGAACCTCATCCCTTCCTTTATAAGTCTTGATTTCTTCTAACAAAGCTGGATTTTTCATAATATGCTCCTTTTATTTTGTAATCGCTACCACAACTGTAGCACATATAAGAAATCAATGCAAGAAATAAAATTAAATAGAAAGTGATTTTAACTCCTTTGATTATAGAAAAAGCTACTGAAAGTAGTTTTAAACAAGAAGAGTCTGGGATAAAAAGATTTTGATTTTAGGGATTCTTTACTATAATTTTTTAAAATCAATAGATTAGACAAAAAAACGAACAAGACAGAATTCTGAGTATCAGATAACTTGTTTTGTTCGCTTTTTATATTTAAGGTTAGATTTTTGTCCCAGACTCTAATCTATTCACAATTTAGTTTTTGTCTTCTTTCTTTTGGAATGTACTTTGATAATGTACTTTAATGGTTACTGTCATGTGAGAGTCCTCATTTCTTTTTGATGACTCTAGTATAAGGTACAATCCTAAAAATTAACTTATACTTTTCTTAGAGAAAGCTTAATCTAAATGTTCTTTCTTCTCCAAATGAAGGGCAATCATTCGCCACTCTGGATCCTCTTGCCAAGCTTCTATCGAACTAATGTAGCTAGCAACTTTTCTGGCTTCTTCTAAAATCGGAAAATCTTCGATAATATCAGCCACTTGAAACTCTGGGAGACCTGACTGTCTGGTTCCAAAAATCTCACCCGAACCACGCATTTTCAAATCTTCCTCCGCAAGGAGAAATCCATTAGTGGTTTCTGTCATGATGCGCATGCGGTCTTTCCCAGAATCCGTCTTGGGATTGGCAACGAGAACAGCATAGGACTGCTTGTCTCCCCGACCGACACGACCTCTGAGCTGGTGCAGCTGGCTGAGACCGAAGCGATCGGCATCCATGATAATCATGACGGTCGCATTGGGAACATTGACCCCAACCTCAATAACCGTTGTCGAAACCAGAATATCCGTTTTTCTCTCTTTGAACTCCTGCATAATCTGGTCTTTTTCATCACTCTTCATCTTACCATGTAAAAGAGCCACCTCTGCCTTACCAGCAAAATGAGCCGTCAGCTCCTCTGATAAGGCAATGGCATTTTTCAAATCCAGAGCTTCTGATTCTTCAATCAAGGGAGAGATGACATAGGTTTGGGAACCTTTTTGGATTTCCCCCTCTAACCAAGTCAAGACCTGAGGCAGTTGCTCATGCTTGATCCAACGTGTCACAATAGGCTTCCGTCCTGCTGGCATCTGGTCGATAATGGAAACATCCATATCTCCAAAGGCTGTGATGGCCAGCGTCCGTGGAATCGGTGTCGCTGTCATCATGAGTACATCTGGATTGTCCCCTTTTTCTCTCAGAACACGCCTTTGCCCTACACCAAAGCGGTGCTGCTCATCGATAATAATCAATCCCAGACGAGCATAATCTACCCCATCCTGAATCAGAGCGTGGGTTCCGATAATTAAATCAGCCTCACCCTTGGCAATGGTCTCCAAGACTTCTCTTTTTTCTGCAATCTTCAAGGAACCTGTCAAGAGAGCTAATTTCAAGTCTGGAAAAAGTCCCTTCAAACTCTCAAAATGCTGCTCTGCTAGAATCTCTGTTGGAACCATAAGGGCTGCCTGATAACCAGCTGTCACCGCCGCAAACATGGCCAAACCAGCGACGACTGTTTTTCCACTCCCCACATCCCCTTGTAAGAGACGATTCATGTGATGGTCCGACTTCATGTCGGCCAAAATTTCCTGCAAACTCTTTTCCTGAGCTTGGGTCAGAGCAAAAGGTAGATTTTCTTTAACAGTAGCCACTTTTCCCTGAGACCAATTCAGAACCAGACCGCTTCCCTGAACTCTATTTTCAGACTTGAGCATCTGCAATTGCATTTGGAAATAAAAGAGTTCCTCAAACTTGATACGGCGAAGAGCTTGCTTGTAGTCTGCAAAATCCTTAGGAAAATGCATAGCTCGGACTGCCTGACAACGGGACATGAGTTTGTATTTGTCCAGCAAAGACTGGGGCAGATTTTCCTCGATCAAGAGGTCCAATCCCTGATCAAAAGCCGTTCTAATGACCTTGACAAGGCTGGCCTGACTGATTCCCTGAGCCAGACGATAGACAGGTTGGAGATCATCTTCCACCTGAGCCAGGACCTTCATCCCTGTCAAACTAGCCTTGGCGCGGTCCCATTTCCCAAAGACAGCAAGAGTTGCTCCCAACTCTATCTTATCTGCTAGATAGGGCTGGTTAAAGAAATTCACTGCAAAAACAACTTCTCCCTGCTTGAGGCTAAAACGCAGGCGATTACGCTTAAAACCATAATACTGGACACTGGCAGGAGTCACGACTTGACCAGATAGGACTGCCTTCTCCCCGTCCTCTAGTTCCAATACTTGCTTGGTCTTGAAATCTTCATAACGGAAAGGAAAGTAGAGCAAGAGGTCTTGCAAGTTTTCAATTCCTA
>ERZ773233.1191-NODE-1191-length-15383-cov-5.970707_pt1 | contig 15383 bp, 16 predicted proteins | sample MGYA00580991_ERZ773233 | MGnify/ENA primary metagenome ERZ773233 (study PRJEB29015, sample SAMEA2738178) | human oral metagenome | biome: human oral; feature: human-associated habitat; material: saliva | place: China | collected 2161 ...
AAAAGATTTTTTAAGAATCGATATGCGTTTAGTATAATTATAATTTTTATACCTATAATACTAGCGTTTATAATAAGCATAGTTTCCTTAATATTTTTTAGAAAATATATTGATAACTTAAAAATTTTTATCTTAATTGTTATAAGTATAGCATTAATGATTATTTTATTAAAAATAAATTGGAAAAACTTAGAAAAATATTATCCTGAAAAAATTAAAAGTAGAGATAATGAAATTTTAGAGTTATTAGAGAAAAATCAGATAGATATAAAAAACATAAAAAAAATCATTAAATATTTCAAGATAGATATAGAGTATGAAAAACTACTAGATAATGGGGACCCAATTATAAATAGTGTTTCAAAATTTTGGCATCAAGTATTCTTTTTAATATTAGGTGTTGTAATTTCTAAATTTGATATGAAAGAATTTAAACAAGAAGGAATTACATTATTTATAGCTATAATGTTAGTGATACTTGTTGTTGGAGGATTAATACTAACTATAAGAGTATGGAATTATTTTGAAAAGAAGAGTTCATACTTTAATAGAATACAAAAGTTAGTATTAGATTTGAAACAAATAGATTTATTATATAATTATAAATAAGGCAAAAGCTGTAAAAAGGTTTGAATTTTGTTATTTGAATTGTCAAGTCAAGTACAAGAAACTCAAACTTATCATATATACTTAATTTAAATATATACTTACAATGTATTTTGATTCAAAACAAACAAATATACTAATAACTTGCTAGTTAGTTCGCCTCTTTATTAAATATGGTTGATGACAAAATTTTACTGAAGGAATTAAGTGACTGATTGTTGCTTAATTCCTTTTTGTCTGCTTTGTTCAAGGAAAATGAATTTAATATTATTGAGAATTATCGATATCTTAGGAATAATCTCATTGATAACGAAGTTGAGGCGAGTGATGCTTTAATAAGGATAAGATAATTGGTGAGCTAGATCATTTCTATAATGAAGAATCTTCAATATTAAATGCTCAAGGACAGTTAATTTATATTTTTAAAACGCTTACTATTTTGCTTGTGATATATAATATTATCCTTTAGAATATAGATAAGTTAAAGTATTGAGAGTGAGAGATTAGTATTGAAAAAAGGGGATTTATAACAACTGGTTAAAGTAAAATAATTGATGAAAAAGAAGAATTTAGTATGAAGAAAAATATAAATGGATTTTTAGAGCAAACTTTAAAAGCTTTAGATATCAGTAAAGATGATCCTCAACTTGCAGTTAGAGGATTTGAGTTTGAATTATCCGAAACAAATAAAGAATATATTTTAGTAATAGGAATTAATCCAGCAGGTGACGCAAACACAGCGGATTTTGAGAAGATAACAAGAACGTATTTATACAGCTTGAATACAAAAGTCGAAGTTACACCATATGTCTACAATAAATATTATAAGCCTATTTATGACTTAATAAATGAAACCTGTGAAAATGATGTAAAGTGGCACTGGTGTAATAAAAATTATGAGGATTTGGAAGAAGGATTAAATAATTCTGAATTAAAAGAAATTGCTAATGATATATTACAGGAATATAATGAGCATGAAGATAGAAAATACACAATATTTATTGGCGATATGTTCTATTATATGAAACGAATTCAATTGACTTACCTTTTAAAAAAGATATTTCTTTTAGTGAGTATTGTAAAGATATGCTTAATCTTCATATTGAAACACTTGAAAAAATGGTATGAAAATAAAATTTATTTATGTAAATAATTCAAAAGTTTCTAAGTGGCTATCTGGTGATACAATTGAAAGTAGTACTGTTTGGGATGATACTAATGGAACTAAAGTTTTCTTTAATAGAATGCTTTCAGGTGATTGTGATTTTTTAAAAATAAAAAGTAATCTGAAGTCAGATTTATTCTTTCTTTCACTCAAATGATTGCTCGCATCAAAACATTTGCAAACCTTGGACTCCTCGGACAAGAAATTACTGTAGAAGCTGATAGTAATAAATCACTCCCGACGATCGAAATCATCGGACTTCCTGATACCACCATTAGAGAAGCCAAAGAGAGAATAAGAGCAAGTTTCAGAAATATTGGGATCGATCTTCCTAAGAGAAAATTTATTCTAAACCTCTCCCCAAGCGATCTAAAAAAAGTAGGAACCGCTTTTGATCTCCCTATGGCAGTTGCACTCCTTTGTCTAATCGCTGATGGGAAAGTCGCCCATTATGAGAGATTGACAGAGTTTCTCTTCTTTGGAGAACTTGGACTGGATGGGAGTGTAAAAAGAGTAAATGGAATCCTCCCAAGCGTAATTTCTGCTAAACAAAAAGGCTATCAAACCTTCTTTATCCCGGCAGAAAACTTTTATGAATTAGAATATGTCAGTGATATTACGTTGATTCCTATCAGTCATTTTTCACAGATTGCAAATTTTTTGATCAAAGGAGCTTCTCTTGAGCATTTTCGCAATGCAAAAAATCTGACCGACCTCATTAATCAGTCTCCATCGCTCCTCAACGACTTTTCCTCTATCAAGGGACAAATTATTGCAAAAAGAGCACTCAGTATTGCAGCAGCCGGACTTCACAATGTCTTGATGGTTTGAGCACCAGGAAGCGGGAAAACTATGCTCAGTAAAGCACTTCCAAGCATTCTCCCTCCTTTGGATTTTCCAGAAATATTAGAAGTAAGTCAGATTTATTCTATTGTCTGAAAACTCAACAAAGATCAGCCTCTCATCACACAAAGACCATTTAGACAGGTTCATCATACCGCTTCCAAAGTTTCCATCATTGGAGGAGGAACTCATCTAACCCCTGGAGAAATTTCTCTTGCTCACAAAGGGATTCTCTTTTTTGACGAATTAACCGAGTTCCCAAGAGAGGTTTTAGAAGTTTTGAGGCAACCTTTAGAAGACAGTGTGATAAATATCTCTAGAGTCAGTGGAACAGTAGAATATCCGGCTAATGTTATGTTTATCGCTTCGATGAACCCCTGCAAATGCGGATACTACAAAGATCCTGAAAAATCTTGCAGCTGTTCTCTTTCAGAAATCAAAAGATATCAAAGTAAAATCTCTGGACCACTCTTAGATAGAATTGATATGATTTTAGAAATTCCAAGAGAAAAGATTGATACCCTGCTTACCAAAAGTCTAAACCAATCCTCTGCCGAGCTTCGTCAACAGGTCATTAAAGCTTGGAAAATCCAAAAAGATCGCTTCTGAAAAAGCGGAATTCAGACCAACGCCATGATGGAAGCCAAAGATATTGATCACTATATTCAGCTTGATAGTCCATGTAAAGATTTTCTTAGCCAGGCTGCTGAGAGATTTACCCTTTCTGGTAGAGTAATTCATAGACTTTTAAAACTTGGTAGGACCATTGCAGATATGGAGGGAAAAGATCAACTAGAAGTAGGACATCTCATGGAAGCTATTCACTATAGAAGTAAAACGATGTTCGTAGAAAATGAATAAATAGGAATAACTTCATCATCTTGCATTTTTTAGCAATTCCTTTATAAGTAAAGTCCTTTATTTTTGAAAAGCTTTGGTATGCTTTCTAATTCAGAAAAAAAACCATTTCCCAAGGACTTTATAAAACGAGTAATGATCATCATAGGGGTGAAAGTCATCATTATCAGTTTTTTCTTTTTTCACTTTCTAGAGAAAAGCCAGACAACAAATATATCTCCACAAATGTGCTACAAAAACCATTGCTTCCAATTGGAAATTGCTGATTCTCCAGAAAAGAGAGAACTCTGACTGATGTTTCGTGAGTCGCTTCCTGAAGATCAAGGAATGCTCTTTGTTTTTGATAAAGCAGATTTTTGGAGTTTTTGGATGAGAAACACCTTAATTCCTCTAGATATTATTCGAATTGATAAAGACAATAAGGTCGTAGATTTCATTTCGCTTCCTCTCTGCAAAGAAGCTCAATGTCCAAGTTTCTCCCCAAAAAATCAAGCAATTCAAGCTATAGAACTCAATAGCTGAACCATTGAAAAACTAGGGATTCAAACCGGAACTCTACTAGAAATCTTTAAATAAAAAAAATACTGACTTTTCAAATTCAGCATTTCATGTTTTTTCATTATCATCAGGGAGTGAGGGGATCGAACCCCCGACAGCGGTTCCGAAGACCGATGTGTTACCACTACACCAACCCCCCATATTTTGTCAATCCAATAAGCCTGGTTCTGTATTGAGATACTATTTATCTAAGATCACTTAGAGTGATCATTTGCACTTTCAAGTCGAACTTGACAAGCTTGCACGAGCTACGGTTTACCGCTCATCAGCCCATCAGACTGATTGAGTGTAGGTAAGTTTTCACTACCCTACTGTTTCACCTTTCTCCCTAATGGGATAGTTTAATCTCTGTGGCACTTTCGTTTGCCTGCATAACGCAGAGTTCCAGCATCCGTTAGATGATAGCCAGTTTTTCGTGCCAGGACTTTCCTCACCACAAGTGGCGTAGTATCTAGACTGACGCTCTCTACTATAGTAAAATGCATTTTAAATGCAAACGAAAATTGAAGATTTTGCTATACTTCCTATTGTATAAAAAAAGCATGAAAAAATCTGAATTAGTTCTTCTTTTTGAAAATTGCATAAATGATCAAAAATGGGAAAACTAATACCTTTTTCCAGCTTGGCTGACTCCAAAAAAAAGCTGGATAATCCTTGAATATTGTAGTGAGAAACTGATGAAATTTATTGGATTCTGAAGCATCAAAAGGATAACGCAACATATCCAAGAGAAAATCAAGCATCACAATATATCAAATGTAAAAACACACCCCGAGAAATACTCTCGGGGCGAATGAGGAAATTATTCAGATTTTTCTTCTTTTTTAGCTTTTGTTGTTCTCTTTGCTGGGGCTTTCTTTGCTGGAGCATCCACTGTTGGTAACTCTCCTACAAGCTTAGTATAAAGCTGCTTTTCTACAAAGAGCGGTTCTTGTTCAGCTGACCAATTGATCTCTACACCCAAAAGTCTAGCAACTTCATTGAGAATAAAGAACTTTTCAAGACTTTCCTTGGCAGCAGTAGTGATTCCATCAAGGAATTCTCTAGCCTTTTCTTCTCAAAGCTGTTTGAAATACTGTTGAACTCTATCTTCTCCCCCCATTCTCTCCTTGAGATTCTGAACTCTTACAGCAACTTCTTGATCTACCATAGTTTTTGGTACAAGAATTGAGATTCCTGCTGCTCTTACATCATTTACATATTTTTCTACAGTATTTACGAGTCCAGATTCAAACTTTTGTTTGAGGATTTCTTTTTGGATGTATGCTCTAAGTTCTGCATTAGTTTTTACTTCAGCATCTTTTCCAAAGAGTTTAACGATCATTTCATCAGTAAGCTCAGGAAGCTCAATTTCCTTCACATCTTGAACAGTCACTACAAGCTTAGCAGCTCCACCTTTTTTAGACTTAAGTACTTCTGGAAGCTTTTTCTCATCATATTTAAGTTCAATAGTATCAGATTTTTTTGCTCCTTTGAAAGTTTTTTCCCAAAACTTATCTTCAGCAAATTCAGTTTCTCCAAGATAGGTTGTTCCTTTTTCGATACTTTGTCCCTCAGCATCAAAGAACTCAAGTCCAAGCTTTGAAATAGTATTGAGTGCGATAGCTTCCGCATCCTTATAATCTGCATAGTTTTTCTGGATATTGAGGAGTGCATCTTCTACTTCCTTTTCATTAGCCTCAAGAGTAAGCGCATCCATTTTTACAGATTCCCACTTTTTTCCAGAAACCTGTACTTCAGGGTAAGTATCGATAAAGAAAGTTACTGTAGTCTGATCTCCTTCAGACTTTGTCTCAAAACCATAAGGCTCTCCGATAAATTTGATTTCTGTATTTTCATTGAGCATTTCATGCATAGCCTTGTTGATAAGATGCTCATTGAGAGCCATGTCAAGATATCCAGCATCTACTTTAGCCTCTACCATTGCCAAAGGAGCATGTCCTGGTCTAAATCCTGGCAAATTCATATCCTTTGCAAAATGCTCAAGTACGTGAGGTTTATGAGCAAGTTTTTCTTCATTTGTAAAAGTAACCGTCAATTGGTAATTTGAGTTTTGACTTGGGGTAAGTTTTCTTTCCATAATTATCAAAGAAAAAAGTTAAAAAAATTGATCCTGATTTAAGGATATTGATTTGCTCACACTTTTCAAGTCAGAATTTTGCCTTGACTTTTTATGTAAAATATATATATAAATATTTTTACTAAACATATAAGTCTCATAAATATATTTGTATATGAAAGAATCAACTAAGACAGAAGAGGTTAAGATAGAGGTAATCACTAAGGAAAATCTCTCTAATCTCTCCGAAGGCTACTTCTGCGTCCCTACCATCGAAGGTCAAACTGAGGAAATCTCAAGACACCTTGATATGCGTGAGCACTGGGGGGTTCCTCGTCCTTTCCATGGAGAGTTTGGGAACGATCCGATCGAAGAAGGTTTCCTTTACATTTGGAGCAAAAAGAATGTAATAACTCTGTATTTGGCTAAAAAATTTGAACCAAATATGTTTCAACGTTTGTTTGGCCAACATCCTAAGGTTCAGGTATGGACCTGTAGTATATCTCCTTCTAAAAGGGATTTTACTCTTGCTCAAATCACTGATCTACTAGATCAACACCCCTAACCAAGACGAAGGTGGCATTCCACCTTCGTTTTTTTACTATTCTCTATTTTCAAAAAAATATTGCTTTGCGTTTTTTACTTCGTAAAAAATATCGCTTTGCATTTTTTACTTCGTAAAAAATCCAGTGACGATTACTGGATTCTTTTAGTTTTATTTATTCTCTTCTGAAGCAGAGTTTAACTCTTGTTGTCCTCGCCAAAGTCCAAAAAGAAGCATAAACGGATAAACGATCATTCTATCTACAAAGCTATGAAGTACCAAACCTTCAACAGCAAGCCCTCGCAGTCAGAGTCCAAACGCAATTGAAGTCAAAAGCTTGGTCAAAGTTTTTGAGTCTGCTTTTTTACCTTTTTTGAATTCTAAGATATAATCATAAATCTGTCTCAGTGTCACTCGGAGCAATCGCCCAAAGCAAAGCAACCATGGAACCAGTCCCAATAGTCCATATTCCATAAAGATTTGTACATATTGATTTTCAGGATTGTATCCTGGTGTTTGCATTGAATATTTTTCATTAACCTGACGAATTTGATCACAGCGAGGATTATCTTGTGCCTCTAAACAAAGCTGATGAGAGGCCGGTCCAGAATATCCTGCACCTCGACCGGAAAGAGGCTTGCTCATACCAAGTTCCACTCCCTCAACGAGTAATTTAAGATGTCAGGTATTGGAATGTGCTCTAAAGAATACACTCTTGAGCGTAAAAAATGCCACGATAAATGCCAACACTCCAGGGAGAGCAACATAGAGCAAAAGTTTTTTTGCATGCTTTGGATACAAAAGCAAGAGCAACACTCCTGTTTGCAAAACCCAAACTGCCATTGCTGCTCTGGAATAGGTTGAGAATGCCAAGGCACCAAAAGCAAATGTTCGTCCTAATTTATCTTTGATAGAGAGCTTACGAAGATAAAGCAATGCAAAGAGAGGCCACATTGCAACCAAGAAAAATCCAAAGCTAATTGGTCTTTCGAATAGAAACTGATTTCTTGCATGTCATTGATTGATCTCTGTATAGTAGACAGCAGGAGGATTTCCACTCAAGGTTCCCTCAAAACTATTACGAGTATAACCAAAAAGCTTAAGCAAACTCGGCAAGAAAGCAATCGCCGCTCGCCAGAGAAATCCTGCATAGACTAACCATTTGAGCAGCTCATTGTATCGGCGATTTCGTTTGGTAGAAATAGGAAGGAGCAGTGCAAGAAACATTCCTAATACAAAAATCAAGAAACCAAGTATATCATACTTCACTGTCAAAATATACGCACCAATCCCAACTCTCTGAACAAGCACAGCCAAAACAAAGGTAATAACGCAGAGCACAACAAAATAGATCAAAAATCTGAATGCTTTCTGTGATTTTAGCCAAGACCACAGTGCAGAAACTCAGATTTCTTGTGACTTTTTCCACAAGAGGTAGAGAATGATTGCCAGAAAAACCAGAATCACAATTTCCTTTCGTAGCCAAACAGCATTTCGAACTGCTCCATCAAAACCGAGCTTATAGGTGAAAAAAGTTTGGAGCAAGAATTGCAAAAGGAGCCCTATCAAAAATATTTTAATTAGAATATTAACCGTCTTGGTAAGGAATTTCATTTCCGATCTTGACAAAAAACTAAATCTCCTCATTTATAGATAAATGGGTATTTTTTTCAAGCATTTATAATAATTTTATTTTTGCAAGGTAGGAATGGGTATTTCTCTCTTCTAAGAAAGATTGACTAATCTTGCACAGAAGGAAGAGCATCTTCTTCATCAAAAAAGTGAGATAAATCTGATCCTGATTCAGTTTTCTGTTTTTTTTGATAAATATAGGTATCGAGATAGGGCTTTTTCTTGGTCAGAGTATCAAGCGAATCTATAAGCAATCAGAAGTCTCAAGACTTTGGATAAACATAGGTAATCGGATCAAGCAAACCTGTTGGTCTAATGATCTGTTCTACTACCTGCTGAGAAAGTTCAAGCTCATAAGGTGCTGGTGTCGCAGAGAGAAAGATGGATTTTGCTCCATGTTTTACCTTGTGCGAACGCGTCTCGTGCTGATTGGCTTTTCTAGGATTGGCAAGGACTTGCTGATGCGCTGAAGAAACGAGCTCAAGTTGCGATGTAGCCTCATCGAGATTGATGGTTTCAATCCCCCTTCGCCCTAGCGCAACCTCCAATTCTTCGAACCTTAGAGGTCTATGATCAATCGCTGAAGGCAAACGAAATCCATAACGAATCAGATTATTTTTTCTTGCACGATCTCACTCAGGCATTGCTCTAAGCTGCGGCAAAGTCATATGTGACTCATCAACAATCAGCAAAAAATCGTCTGGAAAGTAGTCGAAAATGGTATTTGGTGGTTGCCCTGGGAGCCTTTGATCAAAATAAAGTGAATAATTTTCAATACCGTTTACAAATCCGGTTTCCCTTATCATTCTGATATCATATTCAACTCTTTTTTTGATTCTCTCAGCCTCAATCGGCATATTAAGTTTTTCAAATTCCTTCACACGAAGTTCCTTTTCTGCCTGCATCTGAGCAAGAATCTGTTCTAAGTCTGTCGTATCCTGCAAATATTGAGTAGCAGGCCAAAGCATTGCCTTTTGTTCGATGGTCTGAAGTTCATAGGTAAGGGAATCTCTCTTTTCTATTCTCTCTAAAAATTCCTCATCAAAAAAACAACGATACAAACACTTTTCTGTAGAAGAAAAAATGTCAAGAATCTCTCATTTCATATCGAACATTCCTGGTTCAATCTTCCCCTGAACAGGCTGGTATTGCATATGAAGAAGCTGTCTTTTGATCTCATTGAAATCATACTTTTTTCCAACATAGAGCTGAAGACAATTTTCTTCAAAGAATCTACTCTGCCCCAAACCATAAAGTGAGGAAGCTGAAGCCACCACGATTACATCTGATCTAGAAAGGAGTGATGCCATAGTAGCAAGTCTATACATCTCGATTTCTTGATTGATCGTTGCTTCTTTCTCAATATAGGTACCAGAGCTAGGAAGATAGCTCTCAGGCTGATAATAATCAAAGTAAGAAACAAAATAATGCACAGCATTATTTGGGAAAAATGACTTAAACTCAGTAGCAAGCTGGGCAGCAAGGGTCTTATTGTGAGAGATGATCAGTGTCGGCTTTTGAACTTTTTGAATAATATTTGCCATAGTAAAGGTCTTTCCCGTTCCTGTTGCTCCAAGCAAAGTAATACGAGACTTTCCCTCATCAAAAGCAGTTGAAATCTGATCAATCGCCTTTGGTTGATCTCAGGCAGGTTGATAATTGGCTTTTAGCTCAAACATAGGCACACATGGAGAATAAAACTTGTTTGAGTATACAAAAAACAAACTCAAATGCAAAGCAAAGAGAAATCCGAATTAAAATACACATTAAGAAAACAGGAGAAATCTGACTTATGAGATCGTATAATATCCAGGTCTGGTCTGATCGATAAGCGCATCCATTTCAAGCAAAGTCAACTCCTGCATCAATGCTGCATACTCAAGTTTGATCTCTTGCATAAGAGCTTCAATACTCGATTCTCAGTGAGATTTAAGAAATTCTAGGATTTGACGCTGGAGAGGTGGAAAATTATCAAAAGAAAACGATCATTGAGTCTGTTGTTCTTGAGGTCCTTCTCCTCTGAGCGGAAAATGAGCATCCAAACAATGAGAAAAATCTGAGATCAGAGTCAGCTTTTTTTCTTCCATTTTAGTAAAAATACCAGCACTTTGCTGAGCAAAAATTGGAGCTGGAACCGAATATACGGGCTTTTTAAACTGATAGGCAAACTCGGTCGTAATCAGGCTTCAGGACTTTTGTTGGGCTTCGGGAAGGAAAAGGACATCACAAAGCTGAGCAAGGAGCTTATTTCTAGCAGGAAATGATCGCTTGGTCGGCTCAAATCAAATCTTGAACTGAGAAATCACAAGCCCACCATTTTTTACAATTTGAGCAAGGAGATCACGGTCTTTTCCCCTTAAGTAGTGCTGAAAACCGCCTCCGAGAACCGCAATTGTTGGGACCTGATATTTGAGAGACAGCTGATGAGCCTGCTGATCAACCCCTCTGGCAAAACCAGAAATCGTTACCAAATCATATTTGTATGCCTGTAAAAAGAGCGTCTGCATCACCTGTGAAGCATAATCACTTGGATTTCTCGGTCAGACAAGTCAAAATATCGGATGAGAAAGCAAAGACAAATCCCCCTGATAATACAGTAAAAAAGGAGAAGAAGTCTGATTTTTGAGCCTGTTTGGATAGTCAAGATCAAGCTGAGAAACCGCAAAAATCTCATGATCCCTGGCATACTGCTCTACTACAGAAGTATTGATATCTGAGGAGAAGTCTCCCTTTTTGAAATCAGTAAAAGTAAGCTTTGGATCTGAAGAATATATCGCTGCCAAATGAGAAAAATCTGCCATCAAACATCTAAAAGATAAAAAAATTATATTTGAACTTCTTATATTATTTAGCAACTAAGATTCAAGTGAAAATCTATTATTTTAAGTTTGTCAAAAAATATCTTGATAAAAATAAAGGAAATAAGCTTAACCAGAACACTCCCCCTTTTATCAAAAAACTCGTTAGATCAAAAAATAGATTTTCGTCAAGGGAAAATGGATCAGACTTTTATTTCTTTTTTGCAAAAGAGGAGAAAAAAGATATACTTATATCTGTTTATATGTTAAAAATAAAAATATGCAGGTAAGTATAGGATTTTCAGGGCCAGCGGGAAGCTGAGTCAATACTGCAGGGATTTTTCTAGCAGAAATTCTCTCTCAAAAAGGATATACCGTACTCGGAGACAAAGAATATGCATCAATTATCAAAGGGGACAATAACTGTTTTTTTCTTTATGTTAGCGATGATGAAAAGCCATTTATCTCTCGCAAGATTGATTTTTTTCTCGCATATGATCCCTATGCTATTAGCAAAAATGAGTCTATCTATGAGCTCAAAAATACCTTTATGATCAAGGAAGAACCTTGCAAATACAAGAATACTTTCACCCTAGGTGCTGCATTGAAATTGCTTAATTTGTCGATTGATGAAGGGAAAAAGATTTTGTCTCGTCAGTTTGCTAAAAAATCTTTTTCAGAGGAAATTATGAATCAAAACTATCAGGATCTAGAAGCTGGATATGCCTATGCTGAAAAACATTGTCAATGAGAATCTTGCTCAATCATAGACTGCTCTCAGGATGTTTGAAATGAAAAAGTGTTTATGTATGGGAATGAACTTTTTGCAAAATGAGCAATGGAATCAGGGTTGGACTTTTATGCTGCATATCCGATGACTCCTGCCAGTTCTGTAATCGATGAAGTCGTAAAAAACAAAGAGGTAATCTTTTTCCAAGGAGAAGATGAAATCGCCGTGAGTATGGCTATGCTTGGCGCAAAATTTGCGGGGAAAAGAGCGATGTGCGGAACTAGTGGTGGTGGATTTGCCCTTATGTCTGAGTCTCTTTCTTTCTCAAATCAAGCTGAAATTGGTGGAGTATATCTCCTCTCTCAAAGAGATGGTCCAAGTACAGGAACGCCGACCTTTACTGGGCAAGGCGACATTAATTATGCACTCAATGCGAGCTTTGGAGATACCAAACCGATTGTACTCTATCCATCAACATTTGAAGAGGCTTACACCTTTGCTGGAAAGGCATTGAACTATTCCGATATCTATCAGCATCCCGTAATTTTACTCAGCGACAAACAACTCTCTGAGTCATACCTCAGCATTGATCCTAGTAAACTCACTGCGGAAGCCATTAACAGATGAAAAAAAGTTGAAAAATCTGACTCAGAAACCGATACTTACAAAAGATACGAATATACTCCAGATGGGATTTCACCATATGCAACCCCTGGTGTAGAAAAGACTCACTTCATTGCAACCTCCTACGAACATGATGAATATGGAGCAACCAATGAAGAACCAACAACAAAGTGAAAAATGACTGAAAAAAGAGCCGAGAAACTCAATACTTTTGTCAAAAATGAATTTAATGAAAATTTTTATGGATACGAAATTATCAATCCAGAAGCTAAGCATTTTTATATCACGATGGGGATCAACCGCTATGCTCTGGAGGCAAGCATCAAAGGGAAGTCAGATTTTTGACTTATTATTGTAAAATCTCTCTACCCATTTGATCCGAGATTGCAGGAGTTTTTGGAAGGTAGGAAAAACGAGATTGAAAGTCTGATTTTTGTCGAAATGAATCACTCTGGACAGCTAGAAGATTTAGTAAGAAAAGAATGTGAGCTGTATGGAGAATGGAAAGCAAAAATTTCTCATCAAAGAAAAGTAACTTTGTACCCTATTTTTCAAGAAGAAATCGGTTAAAAAATCCGCTTTAACTTTGAGAAAAGCAAAGAAATACTGTGAGAATTTTTCGCTTTTTGAAAAGGAAGGACCAAGCATATTTTAGTAACAACCTTCTCTTTAACTTAAAACATAAGAATGAAAAACATTACCATTCAGAAAATCAATAAGCAAGATCACGAAGCGATTATCCTCCTCTATCTTGAAAGCTATCTTGCTGAGTGAGAAAAACGAAATAAAGAACAGATTACTCCTTTTGTAAACTATTTACTCAAAAGACCTTTTAAGCTCAAGGCTGTTGTAGATGGGAAAATCATTTGAGGATTTATTTCAGATATTAAGCCACGACATGAAGGAAATATTCTCTTTGATCCTGAAATCTTTATTCATCCTAACTATCAAAATCAAGGATTCTGAAGACATCTCTTGCATCAAGCCTTACTTCAAGCTCAACAAACGTATCAAATCACCGATTTAATTGCCTTTACTTTCAAGGAATCTTATCAACTTAAGCGATACCAAAAATTAGGCATTAAAACTGATGATTCTTGGCAAATGTTGTACGGAGCCTTAGACCCGGTTCTTAAGAAGTTATCAGAGACTTCCCAATGTAAGATCAAAGCAACAAACTATTTACTAGAATAAAATCTGACTTTTAACTGTTAATTATACCCGATGAGAACAAATTTAAATAAAATACAGCGATGTCCAGGATGTGGAGACTTTTTGATTCACCTGGCACTCAAACAAGCTCTTGCAGAACTTAAGATTCCCGCTCATCAAACCGTAGTCGTGACGGGTATCTGATGTAGTAGCAAAATGAGCCAATACATGGATAATTATGGAGCTGAAACTCTACACGGACGTGGAATCCCCTTTGCTACAGGAGTTAAGCTTGCGAATCCTGAGTTAACCGTGGTTTCTGTATCTGGAGATGGTGATACCTATGGAATCTGAGTTGGACATATGATCCATGCAGCTAGAAGAAATATTCCTTTTGTACATATCACTTGTGATAATCAAAACTATGCCCTTACCACAGGACAGGCATCTTCCACCACCCCAATCGGTGCAAAAACAAAATCCACTCCTGAAGGGAATGAACTTCCTCCTATGCATCCAGTAAATTTAGTAGAGTCTGCTGGCTGCCAATTTGTAAAATCAGTATCAGATAAAGATATCAAGGGACTCAAGGAAACCATTAAAGAGGCGATTCTTTTCCCAGGATTTGCACATATCAATGTTCAACAATCCTGCCCAAGCTGGAAAAGATGGTAAACATAATCTTCAAAAAAACCAAATCAAAAACTGAACCTTATCCAGTTCATAGCCATCATTTTACTTTTATAAAATAATTAAAATGTATGAGAGAGAGAGAGAATAAGCCAGTTCTAAACAAGGCTTTCACGCTTGTAGAGATGTTAATTGTAGTGTTAATTATTGGTATTCTAAGTGCTGCGATCTTGCCAAAGCTTACTGGCTATATGGCAAGAACCAGAGACCTCAAGAGACAAGCTGATCTGAGAAATGTAGCTGCTGCGATTGAGATGTATAGAGCAGGCAAAGGAGAACTACCTTTAGCAACGACTCCTAAAAAAGTAGCCGATTTTTATAAGACCACTCCTTGGCATTCTTATGACGGATACCTAATTTCAGACAGTCAAAATATGTGACCCGTAAATAGTTTACTCTCTATAAAAGAATATATTAGAGATCTTCCTTCTGATCCAAACAATCAACAAGTTGCTATTTACGCAGCATTTCATGGAAACAACGATTCTGAAAGATGGTGACCTCGAGGGACTCGATGAAAAATGATCACTCCAAAGGGAGAATATATTTATCAACAAATGTATATCAATGGATCTAGCTTGTCAGGAGGAGCTTTGCTGATAGCAAAATCTGAGACCCCAGACATGAGTAATTATGTCTTTGATATCAATGCTAATCCTCCTTTGTGGGCAACTTGGGGAAATCGTTTTCCAACCCCTTCTTATTACCTTCACAATAATGCACATCAAAAAGATCAACTAGCAAAAGCAGCAGAGTTCAACATGGGGAAAGTTCGTCTCTGCTCACGTATTGTAAAAGCTAGTAGCCCAAAGAGAGCTGAACATGAGTGAGATGACTCTTGTACTTACTCAGATCCAAAGCAACTCTACTATATCGTTAAAGTAGAGTAATATCTTTTTGATAGAGAAATCTTTATCCCTCAATCTACTATTGTAAAGAAAAAAATATCGCTTTGCGTTATTTACTTCGTAAATAATATCGCTTCGCGTTATTTACTTCGTAAATAATATCGCTTTGCGTTATTTACTTCGTAAAAAAATATCGCTTTGCGTTATTTACTTCGTAAAAAAATATCGCTTTGCGTTATTTACTTCGTAAAAAAATATCGCTTTGCGTTATTTACT
>ERZ773233.1195-NODE-1195-length-15335-cov-9.025654_pt1 | contig 15335 bp, 24 predicted proteins | sample MGYA00580991_ERZ773233 | MGnify/ENA primary metagenome ERZ773233 (study PRJEB29015, sample SAMEA2738178) | human oral metagenome | biome: human oral; feature: human-associated habitat; material: saliva | place: China | collected 2161 ...
CTCTTTTAGCAACCATATCATCTCTTTGTAATTGTGATTTAGAAAAATCCATTATGGTTACATCATAACCTTTTATAGCAAAAACTGGTCCCTGCTGTCCACCACCACAAGCTAAACCTAATATCTTTTTTCCGTTTGCTTTTTCAAACCATTCTTTTGGAACTTTTTTCCCAACAGTTAATGCAACAGAAATTGGATTATTTCTAACTTCTTCTAATTCTTCATGTGTCAATGGCTCAGTATAGTCATTTTTTACATTATTCCATCTATCTTCATTTAATTTTATATAATTGTTCATCTTATAATCTCCCGCTGTTTTTTTAAGGTATGAGCTATCGTTAAAAAGTTTCAGACAGATGTTTATTTACGATACTCCTCTACTTTATATTTATATTCATTAAGCAGTTGTTTTGAATAATTTTTTTCACTCTTCGAGTCTCTAACTTCTTTCCAAAGGATAGCTGCAACTTTTAACTTGTTAGAATAATTATTGCTAGATTCATCTGCGCAAAAGTCTTTCAGAAATTGATTCCACTGACAAGCAGAATTATCATACTTGGCATAATCTGATTCTCCATAATATATTTTTATCATATCTTGAATCGTAAATTTTTCATCGTTATCCCTTTTTACTTTTCTCCAAGCCGTTGCCATATCAGCATTAAATTTAAACGGGCTAACTCCTGTTACAGCTGAAAAATAATCTCTAAATTTTTGGTTAAAAGAAAAACCACATTCTAGCAATGGTGTATTTAAAGATATTACTTCGGCATGTTTTTTGTTTACTTTCCTTGTAGACTTTTCTATTCTATTTCCCTTGAAATATTGTTCAATAATATAGTTCAATTCTTTCTTCGTACATCTATACTCTAGTCCAAGAGACTTACATATTTGTGAAAGTTCTTCTCGATACCAATAGTATTTCTTAAATTCTTCAAATGATTTTATATTACTAAAATCCGGTCGATTTTTTTTCAACTACTTACCTCCAACGTCTAAAACCTTTTAACGATATCCTATGAATAAACCTTTATTTTCTACACTTTATTTACTTATCAGGTTCAACTTTTGACATCAATACCACACACTCAACATGTCTTGATAGGACAAACCAATACTCTGAAATGCCGCATTTCTTTTGGCACTTTAATTAGATACTCCGAAACGATTTCTAAAAGGACTATTGATAATCATTGCTTATTAAATTAATTGATTTTAGTAAATTATAAGAGTAATGCCTTAATGATTCACTGGAGTATGGGCAATTAGGTAAACGGGCCATCACCAAAGCAATACAGGCTTTTACAAGCAAGAGATAAGTATCATTTATTTGTAGATTGTTGTATAGAGTTTCAGTCATAATAATATTTTGAGAGGCATCTAACAACAAAAACTCGATGAGTTTATTGAATTCTCTCTTATCGTATTTATTGTACAGTTTTTCGAGATTCTCTATAACAACTTTCATTGAATCTACAGATTCATTAGGCGTTAATACACAAAAATATGCAGTTTGTAATGATTTATCAGGAATAATGGCATAGATTGATTGAAGTGGATTCTCTAACCTTTGAGGATCCATGGAAAAAAACATACTTCCACTAGCAAAAAAATCAGGAAGGAATTCTAAATCATAATACTTCAATTCGAAATACTTGCAAAAATCAGAATAATTTGGAGTTTTCTTTTCAAGAAATATGTCATCAAATTTATTTTTTATAATATCAGAGTTATAGAAGCTCGCATTTTCGCTTATTAGCTTCGTTGAGAGTTCCTGCTCGAATAAATATTGTGTCGCGTCTTCTTCTGATATTTTTTTAGAGTAAGGTCTACCAATGTTGATTTTTCTATTTACGCTCGGATTGTGAACTTCCGATTCCAACTGATAATCGTATATATAAGATCGATACAGAAATAAACATAGATAAGTTTCAAGATTCGTATTAATATTTTTTACTTCGATTGCTTTAAATATATCAGTATCATGTTTCTTGCAAAATAATGGTTGAACTCCAGATTTCTTAATATGAGTATCCTTTACCAAATCTGACACTCCTACATCATAACTATTCCCAACAATATGCTTTATATCAGTTGCATAGACCTTATTTCCACTTGCTATTTCTCTCAAAAATGATTTTGGATAAGTGTGTGAATCTATCGCAACATCACCACAACCTGGAAAATGACATAACGTTCCAGATTTATTTTCTTCATAATACTCAACTTCGTTAAGCTTTAGAAATATATTACTTTTCTGTTTATTGTTCTCCTGAATATAATTGTTCAGATAATTATCTACTATTTTTAACTCAGAATTCAAAGTAACACCTCCATTTAAAACAAATTAATTTAGAAATTAGTTCACAATTCTTATTATACCAAAAAAGCACAGAACTTACCTGCACTTTTTATTGCCTCCTATCAAAGTGTCACGTCAGTTCCATCCACATATCGGACAACTACTTGCTCTCCGATATCAATTTTCTCAAGTAGCCCAACCATCTGCTCTGGACTAAATTCATTGCTATTGTCCCCAAGTGCTTCTTGTAAGATCAATGCTTTATATCTTTCTAATGGAGTTCCTATTTCGCCACTTCGTTGCGCATTCCTGCCTATGGACTGATAGCTCATGCATAGCCGTCAAATAGGCTTTCTGCAATGTTTCCTCATCAATGCGTGAGTTGGTGCAACCTAACTCACCTTATTTCTTATACCTTGAACCACATTGCCATACAGCTCGCTTTCCTTTGATAGTGGTCCAATGCTTTCGTGCAAATGGTGAACTCAGACTCCACAAAATACCATTGACGAAAATGGGTTACTTTCAATATTTTGTGCGAAGTTTTTGATACAGTTAGTTTGCTTAAAGACCTCTCTTCGTTCAAATTCTAACTGTGCCGCATCCCAAATCCAAGGTTCAATAATCGGTTCGTGATTGCCCCGACATAATACTGATTAGCATATCCGTTATTATCGGTCCGTTTCTTGTTCAAAAAGTCTCCTGTTACTATTTTCTGTAAGAGCAGATCCCCTTTATACCTTTCATTATGGAACATTTTCTGAATGGAGCTTGGATACCAATTCGCCTTTCCTGATCATCCTGCCCCCCTCATAATTCAACCTTCTAGCGATTGATTCTGGTGTCTGACCCATTAGGAACATTTGAAAGATTCTCCTTAAGACTTGTGCTTGTTCTTCATTTATGATAAGATTGCCATCTTCATCCTTATCGTAACCCATGAATTTTGTGGTATTTTGGCGATTGATGCCTCGTTCAAATCACTTGCGGATTCCCCGTGTCGCATTCTCTGAAATAAAGCGCGATTCATCCTGTGCCAATGACGATAAGATTGTTAGTAGAACCTCTCCTTTTGCATCTAGAGAGTCAATATTCTCTTTTTCAAAGGTAATGCCAACTCCTAGCTCTTTTAGCTCACGTACAAATCGTATGCAGTCTAGGGTATTTCTTGAAAACCGACTGATGAACTTAACAAGTATTCTATCAATCTTATCTTCCTTACAATCCTGAATCATTCGATTAAACTCTGACCGCTTTTTGGTAGATGTTCCTGAAAACCCTTCATCCGCATAGCTAGCATTGGGATCCTGGCCACGCTGAGCCGCTCCTGGATCCGTCAGAGCAGTGTAAGTTCCTACTCATAACTCCGCAAGGCTAGACAGGTTATCTACCGTTCCTTGTAAGTCCCGCTTCATCCACTCTGGAGTTCGACCACTTGTCAGGCGATTGACGCCATAAATACTGGTAATACCAATAAGCTGTGTCAAATCTACAGCTCCGATGGCAGTCTGTGAAATCATACTTCCAGCTACACCAATAAAACCTTCCGCAAATAGGAGTGTATCTTTCATCCCTTGAGGAAGTGGTAGATTCCGTGTTCCATCAACGACCTATTCACTAATTTTCTACCATACTTAAAAACTCACTAAATGAGTTTGCCAAAAAATAAGCATTCACATCATCAGTAGATGATTCAAATTCATATGTATCATCATAGTAATAAATTCCCCTATTTTCTTCATTACTAAGCCAGAACACTATGAAGCCATGTTGAATAGTGTCCCCAATAATGATTGAATTTGGGAATAAATCATCCCGATACTCACTAGTCCACTGTTCGATATCTGCATTTTTTATATTCGTTTCAACACCGAACATTACATCAATATTAATTTCTTCACTAATTTGAGAAATTCTTACTAAATTTTTATATTTATAAGCTGTATTTCTACCACCATTTTCTTGTAATAAAAATCTTTTATAATCTTCTGGTAAAACTACTTCAAATTTATTTTCTAATATTGAAATCGCTTCTTCATTGGCAAATCCAAACCTATCAAGCTTCATTGTCATTTTTATTTATTTCCTTTCATAATTGATATACCACCTCGATGAGTAAATTGCCTGTGTATAGCCCTATCAACCGCTTGCAACGTTTTTCCATCTTGGTGATGATGCCAAGTATTACCAATACCTGCATCTCCTACCTTAGCTCCGCAATATCTTCATAAAATCCCATTAGCCTTTCTCCGTGTTTACATACGGCTCGTAAACACTAGCTTTTATGTGATTAATTTCGATTTTTCTTCCTGTATCCAAGCTTCAAAAACATCTGATACTGATAAATCTTCATTTTTTTCATACATTGCATCGTATCTGTAATTGCTTTTAAGACTATTATTTTTCACATCATATACCAATCTTATTTCAGTAGGTACCTCTTTAGAGTTCTCTTTAAAGAGTACTTCTATCTTTTCCGCATCCTCTATTCCATATTCTAATAGCGAGAATTGGATATCATCTGAATCATTAATTTTTTCTGACAAATACTCATTTACATCACTTTTCTCAGAAATGAATCCACCAATTTTATAAAAAACATCAAAAGAAACTAAACCATCCTCTAAAACTACATATATATAAACTATCTCTGCTTTATTTTCTACATACTCGAGTGATAAAGAAATCATATCAGATTGAATTTCCATTAATTGATCTTCAAATATCATTTACTTCCCTCCACTAATATTTTTTATACGATGTGTATAAGTTTGTCCATCAATTGTATAATTTATCCTAAATGTCTTCGATCGTGCAGAATTCCCTACGTACTCAATTTTGACGTGAACTTCAACTTTCTTATTCGCTTTAATTACTTCTGAGCAATCTCATTCGAGCGATCCTTCAGCCAGGCTTAGATGGGGTGATGATGTGCCAGAATTCCTTATATGCTACGCTTAGTAATCGTATTCTGCAATACCAATAAACTCTAATGTCCCAGAACCATTGTTACTTACTTTTAATTCTTCTTTAGAATAATCAAAATCATAAATCAAAACAATTGTATTATAGGTTGATGATATTTTAGGAAACTTCATAATAATCTCTTCATCGTATGAGAAACCTTCAAGCAAAACATCAATATTATTTTCAGAAACATCAACCCAATCTTTTTCAACTAAATCTCTATCGTAGTACGACAAATGAAAGTCTGTCTCAAATTCTGAAGAAACGCTATCCCCATCCTCTTTATATGAAATTTTGAAGTATTCTTGAAATTCTTCTTGACTGGCAAAATTACCAAGCCATAACGATACTTTTTGTTTCATTTTTAATACCTTCTCAATCCTTCTAGTAAATTTAAAATTCCATTTTTCATTCTTCGACTTGCCCATTCATTTAAGAGGAATCAATATCTATTCTTCAATCTCCAAATTCATTTTCTTCGTCATCCAAGACTACTTCCCCTGAACTTTCCCATTCTTCTTTTGTGATTTCGCCACTTTGATACATGAAGTTTTTATTCAATTCAACTAAAATATCATCAAAGTCATCAAAACAATCGATTATTCCCCTAATTCCAGTTAATAGATTATAGAAAGCAATAGTGTAATCTGAATTCTCTGAAGAGGAAATTGTAGTAATGTCTATCTTGTTAAACAATCTTAATCCTTCATAAAAACGATCTTCATATTTTTTTAGAAAGATATTTATCGTATTGTCTATATCTCTGATACTTTCTTCTCTAAGTAGCACACCTTTATTATTCTCATTAAGAATAGTCAATCGTTTCATTACATCTTTTAACTCTGAACTAATCATTTTAATCTCCTTCCAGAAGCTAAATTAAATTTTTTACTATTAGAAGTTCCATCAAGATTAAGAACATCCTTTACTTTACCTCTTTTATTGAATACCTCAAAATGATCTTTATGCCGACCATCTAAGAACAACTTATCTCCTTTTTTCAAAATATCATCTAAACCACAGGACTACGATTTAAATCATAAATATCTATTTGTTTTTTTTCAAATAACATTTCTAATTTTTGATACCCATTCTCAACAAAAAAATGGTACTCCGACTCAGAAATCGGAACTGCAAACAACCAAGTTACATATTCATGATCAAATTCCAAATCGTGTATCTCCCATAAAAATGGGATAGTCAATAACATGTGCTTCATATTAGAATCTAGATAATAATTATCTATTGCATTTAGAAATACAGTCCCTGGCATACAAGGAGATAATCCATCCATCACTTTAAAAGCACAGTCACTTATTATATTTGGAAACAAATCATTCCTACTATCTGTTGAACCAATAATTTCTGCTCTTAAAGATTTATCATCTATCTTTTTGTTCAAAGTGTAGTCTGATAACCCAACAGTGGAGTAAGAAGATACGTGTTCAATTGGAGAATCATCACCACAAAATATGTCAATTTCTTTTCCAGATTCATCTTTAAATACATATACTCTTGGAGTACCGCCAACATCATCTAAAAGCTTTCTAGCTATCTCTTTTTTATTATATTCCATAGTAAGTCCCTTTCTTCAAAATCATGGACCAAAATAAAAATCCGTCTTATCTTCACCAATATGACTTCTATTAGATTCTGGTAGCTCTGGTCTATAGCTATTGGGATTATTATATTCATCTAAAAATTGTTTACGAGTTATTTTTCTATCAGCCGCACTTTGTTGGTGTTTTCTAAATTCATGTCCCGGTTTATGCCCCATATCCCAAGGCTCCTCAATATCCATTACCTTTTTAGTAATAGGATCTTTGACAACACCTTGTTCATCCTTAGCTTTATCCCAGACAGTTTCCTTTGCATTCTTCCTATAACCTGATGGACGCTTGTAAAGTTTTTTCTCTAAACAGGAGTGTATCTTTCACTCCTTGACGGTAAAATCATCTAACGCTTTATAGGATATCAAAGATAAAGTGTAGAATCTAACTTTTATTTCATCTCTATGAAGGTAGATGTAAGATTTCAATTTATTAAATAGCTCATTATAAAAAGTTTTTTCAATAAATAACTCAAGGAATTTATCACCCATAAATAGGACTCCTGCATTATATTTTGTGCATTACTCTTAACATATACTCAAAAGCATGATTCCGTAACCAAATACTAGCTATTTGCAATATCATCTTTAGAATATAGCATTCCTAAAAAGTCTTCAAATGTGTCCGTGATAAAAGTTGTAGATGGATTAAGTTCATAAGAAGATTCATGATGCCATATGCACACACTAGGATTCTCCCTTCTCTGACTATAATCTAAGCAAACAAAGTCTCCGCCAAATAAAGCCGCTACAGGTAGTAATTCTACTCCTAAAATATCTTCAGAATACAGTAAGCGTTCAGCTAATTGCGTTAGAATTACATCTATATCATACATACCCAAAGTATGATTTTGAGTATCATGTAAAATACATAAAAAACGTTCTATTATACGTTCCTGATCTTGAGGTAACTTTCCGCTAAAGATATTCTTCTTAGGAATCAACCCACTATATTGTAAAAAAAATTCCTTAGCAGATGCTGGGAGTGAAACCCTCCATATCTTTTCTTCTTCATTCAGTAACTGTTCGTCAGGTAATGGTGTTATTATCGTATTTTTATATTCCATTATTAAACATTAAATCCTTTCTATTTATCTTATAGCGTCGGCCCAATGACCTAAAGCATGATTCCGTAACCAAATACTAGCTATTTGCAATATCATCTTCAGAATATAGCATTCCTAAAAAGTCTTCAAATGTTTCTGAAACAAACTCTACACTAGGATGCCATTCATATGAATCCTCGCGCTTCCAATAACATACCTTAGGATTCTGGGGCCCTTCTCTATAATCTAAACATATAAAATCACCACCGAACAGTGTTGCTACTGGTAATAGTTCTACACCAACAGAATCTAGATCCACACTTAAAATTTCTAGTATTGGACTCCATATAACATCAATATCGTACATTCCTAGGGAATTCTCTTCAAAATCATCTAAAATGCAAAGAAATCTTTCTATAACATACTCTTTATCATCACTGATTTTAAAAAGATTCTTTTTAGGAATTATCCCATTATATCTGATTATAAATTCCTTAAAGGAACTCGGTAAATCAATGCACCATTCTTCCTCTTTTTCCTTAACTAATTCAATACTAGGCAAAGGGAGGATTACCGTTCTAATATCTTCCACCTTCTAATTTTTTCCTTTCTTTTTATATTTAGAATGAATACCACATTCAATATATATTAGCAGCACTATACAAGAATTACATACACCTCATAAAAAATCAATCATGATAATACTACTATATATAACTAATCTAAAATTTCAGATATTTTTACCTCTTTTTCCTCATTTAAATCATAGAAACCAACATGAACCCCCTCCTCGTATAGCCACGCTAAATTCGTCCCATACTTCGCTTCAAAAATTTCTTCCATCACAGGTACAATAGAAAACATGGTTTTTGCTGATACAATTTCAAAATTTTGGGGATTATTTACGTATTCCTCATCATCGGAACTAGAATAAATAGTCCATCCATTTAATTGTAACAGTCGTGATTCTTCTCTGTAAGTATACGCAATAGGTAATCCATTTTTTACATTCCTTGATAGAACAAATCCTCCATAATTATCATTTACTTTCATTTTCATACTTCTCCAAAATATTTAAAAAATCATTTCTCCAAGATAACTCTTTAGCGTAGTCTAACGCAGATTTACCCGCATCATTTTTTAGAGTATAATCTACATTATGTTTTAGCAATAATTCATAAATAGGATATGCATCTTGCGTTGTTAATTTTAAAACAGTTAAAGAATAAATTAATGCTACTGATCCATATTTATCAATTGCATTAATATCTATACCCGCTTCAATTAACTTAGTTATTACATTTACTGCGTAATCTACATTCGGTCTCCAATTTGCTTTAAATTGAAAAAAATTATGTAGTGCTGTTCTACCATCTCTATCCTGATAGTTTATATCTATACCTCTATCAAGCAAGAAGTTAATTATCTTAATTCGGTCTTCAATTTTATCACTATTAGTGAGGACAACCGATAAAAGATTCAATTGTTCCTTATTTACCTGATTTATACTACCGATATATAAATCTTTCAGTAATTTAAAATCACCTACCTGTGCAGCTTCAAATATTGCTTTTGATTCCATATCACCCATCTCCTTACTCATACTTTTAAATTATTGTTTTATCTATAATCTACACTTGTAATGAAATTTAAATAATCTGAGGATTTTACAGATCCATCATAAGCATAGTTATAGATTAGTACAATTGCATTGCCTTTATTTATAGTCAGACTCTCTAATGCGTTCAATTCACACAACAACTGTTCCTCATAGGAGGCAGTGCGCAAAATAATAGATATATCGTTTGTTTCATTTGATAAAACTGCTTTTTCAATTAAATCTTCATCTATATCATTAATGTCTATCTTAAAATCATTGAAAAAATCAGAAACAACGATCTCTCCCTCATCATCATAAGTTAGATCAATATAATTTTCTAACTCAGTTAAATTTTTGAAATTACCTATCCAAATAGATACCGTATTGTCTGTTTCCATTTTATTAAATCCTTTCTATCCTGAATATGGAGAATGAGGAACGTTTGATTATCTACCCATCTTATTGGGACAAACAGCGTCAATTTCTCCATATCTGAAAGAAGTTTCGACCTATTCTCTTCTTTTCATTTCGATAAAAAATGTTGTAAACTATCTTTTATGTTTATTCTTTTTCAATTCCTTATCTAAATCTTGAAGTAAGTAAATAAGCTCACTTTGATAATGCGTGGTCTCATCTGCAAACATTCTAACTAAACTTTTTAGATTTATGTTTTTTGTTACTTCTCCATTTTCTATAATTTCATTTGCTAATTGACAAATACTTTGAATTGAGCCAGTAAAACTTTTTTGTTTTGGGTACTCTTCTTCAATAATAATAACAATTTTTTCAGCAATTCGCTTTAAACTACTTGTCATATCTCTTTTTCTCCCTCAATTATTAATAATCCATCAATTAGGAACTATTCTAAAATCCGAAATCCATTCTAATGGTCAGTCTTGCGGTAATAATATTTGGTCAGTACCACCTTTCAGCACAGTCCCTGATGAAGAAATCTTCTGTGGCGTAACTTATCCAATACTCAGTGTTCTCCTTTAGAAATTCGAATCTCTACTTCATACCTTCGAGTATTTTTCCATTCGGGAAGTAATTCAGTATCAATCTTCGCTTGAATTCTATTTTGCACAGGGCTGGAAGTTACAAAACCTCCCCCAGAATCAGAGTGTCCTCCAAAGGAAGTCGAGACTTGTTGATGGGAGAGCTCGATAAAATTTAAATCAAATTTCCCTGTGTTGCTTTTCTAAATTTATCATTATGAGTTATCCCAAAGAGGTGAGGAATACATATAGCTTCCTCTGTTAGATATGTCCCTTCGACCCTCACGTACTATAAAGTCCAATACATTAAAGAATTTTTTTTCAGCCTCAGAAAAATTATCAAATTCAAATGTTCTTCCAATTACATAAGCCCTCTCATCTCTGCTATTCACCATGAATAAATCATCTTTGTAAAATATATGTACAGCAAATGGTGTTCTATTTGTTTCATCGAAAAGAACATACCGTAAAGATATATAATTTTGTTCTTTTATAATACATTCTATTTCTTGTTTAAATTTTTCAATTTGTTCCGAATTCATTTTATCACCTCTTTTAATAAACCTAAATCTTCATAATACTTCAAAGAATTCCCTAGTTGTATCTGAGTTCCTCGACCTAATGGGTAACTTTATCCCAGAGGGCTTTCTCCGTGTTCAAATACGGCTCATAGTATCGGACAAAATCTTTAATGCGTTTACAAAAACAATAAATATCTATTCTTTAATTTCCAGATTCATCGTCCTCATCGTCTAAAATTATTTCATCTGAACTGACTAACTCCTCTTTGGTAATTTCTCCCATTTTAAATCTGCGTCTTTTGTTTAGATCAAAAATTATTTCATGCAAATCTGCAAAGTAAGAAGAAAAGTTAGCCATCGAAGACAATAACTCGTAATAGAATTGACTGTATTGCTCATCAGCTATACTTTGATCAATTATTTCTTCCTTGAATGCTGAAATACCTGACATAAGGTCTTGAAAGTCATCAGATAGATTATCATCTATCAATTCTTTAAAATCTTTTAATTTTTTATTTTCTTCTAATGAGTATCCTAGCTTCGAATTGAATCGTTTACACACCTCATAAAGTTTATAGATTTCTTCCTTCAATGTAATTTCCTTCCTTTAGCTTTTAATAACTTATCTATGTTTAAAGTACCATCAAAATTAAGTCCAGATTTCAAATTACCATGTTCATCAAAAACTTCAAAATGGTCCATATGTAAACCATCCAAATACAGGTAATCTCTTTTGCGCAAATTTCTATCAACCTTCTTCATCACTTCATAAACACTCTGCCCGTCATACTTCTTCTTAGTCTTTCTAAGGCTTCCCACAATCTTTTGTCCAAATTCTGTTTCAAAAAACTCCGACATATTATTGACAGCTTGTGTGACTCTCTCCGCCTTCCCAGAACCACCTAAACCTCTCACAACATCATCCGCATGTTTGCTTGAGAAGTGCATCACATCACGCAGAGTCTTACTCTCAACGCTGAAGGTAGGCATGGTTCCCATACCTCCCGCAAAGGCAAATGCCTTTTTACGAATGCCGACTGGGATTCGGGTGTCTAATAATTTCTCGCCAAATTTTCCAATGACATTATTGCTCTTCGCTAGGATATTGTCAACCTTTGAACCCCATTTTTCGACATTTGCGAGAATTCTTGCCTTGGTACTGTTCTTGGCTAACTGAATCATCTCAGCTGCCTTAGCTCCTAGTTTCGTGCCCTTAGCCATCTTACCTACAGCTGCTGGACCGACAAAAAGACTGGCAATCTCAAAGGTCAAGCCTCCTGCATCATAGGCATCCATATGGGTGACCTTATCCCAGAGGGCTTTTCCTGTCTGCTGAGCACGATAAGCAGCCTTATCCGCATAACTAGCATTAGGGTCTTGACCGCGCATAGCCGCTCCTGGATCCGTCAGAGCAGTGTAAGTTCCTACTCCTAACTCCACAAGGCTAGACAGGTTATCTGCCGTTCCTTGCAAGTCCCGCTTCATCCACTCTGGAGTTTGACCTCCTGTTAGGCGATTGACGCCATCAATACTGGCAATACCAATGATCTGAGTCAAATCTACAGCTCCGATGGCAGTCTCTGAAACCATACTTCCAGCTGCACCAATAAAACCTTCCGCAAACAAGAGAGAATCTTTCATCCCTTGAGGAAGCGGTAGATTTCGTGTTCCCTCAACGACATCTCCCCACCAGGAGACAATCTCATTCGAGCAATCCTTTTTAATTCATCAATTTTATCGACAAATGACATACGGAAATCAGAACGATAAAGAGTTCCTCCGATAAAGGTTCTATCACATCCCAATATTTCCAGCAAGCTCCGAAATAATATAAATATGCTCTTTTATTTTTACCTTATCTATATTTTCCACAGTCTTCCGTCCACCTAAACCAAGCAATGGGAAAAATCCAAAGCAATAATCATAATCTAAGTCTCCGTATTGTTTCAATGCACTTTTATATAAATCAATTTCAAAATAATCCTTCTGAAAATCTTCATCCTTCAAGAATTTCAAGAAAAATAGAAAGTTTTCCAAAATAATTTCAAATACTCCATCTTTGTACTTTATAAGCCTTAAATATTTATTTTCTTCAAATGTTATAATATCACCGAATGCTGTCACAAATATTGGAATTGCTAAGTCCCCACGGAAGTATGTTGAATCCAACAAATCTCTATATTCCTCAGGATTAATAATTTTTAAATATCCTCCTAAAAAAGTTCCTATACCTTGATTTTGCCAAATTTGAATCAATTCATCTGGTACCATAGTACGGTATTTTTCAACTACATCCTGAGGCATCGCCATAACTTTTATAAAATCATCTAACATAATATCACCCCTGTATATATTCCAATTTAATATTTAGCCTTGTTTTATCCAAATCATCTTTTAAAAGATGTTCAGTTGCTTTACGCATTTACTGATCCATTTCGCTTATTCTTGAACGCCATTGAGATCCTAGAGAAGAATTAATACGAGTATCTCCCATACCTGTAATTTTAGTAGCATAACCGCCGGCTATCATATCTGGATCATGCAAAGCAGCTTGTGTTTTTATCCAGTCCTCAGCAATGCGCTTAGCTTCTGAACGAGAATTCCCTTGTAGCAACATCTCATTGTATTTATCTGCTAGAGCATTTTCTCTGGCAGCTTTTTGAACAGCTTTAGCTTTCGATGAACGTCCGTTTTTGATGTATTCTTTCCTATTTTTAAAATACTCTTTTACAGTTAATTTGTTTAAACCTTCTTCTTGTCCTTTCAATTGACGAATAAACTCGGCTTCATCATGTTTCGGATTACGTTTAAATACTACGTTAATCTCCTCAATTCTTTGAATCTCTTTAGTTGATTGTAATAAATCTTCTCCCCTGTTTGCTACTTCTCCAGAACCACCTACTCCTCGCACTACATCATCCGTATGTTTACTAAAGAACTGTCTAACCTCACACAGAGTCTTACTCTCAACGCTGAAGGCAGGCACTGAGCCCATACCACCCACAAAGGCAAGTGCCTCTTTACGAATGCCAACTGGGATTCGGGTATCTAATATTTTCTCGCCAAATTTCCCAATAACATTATTGCTCTTTGCTAAGACATTGTCAACCTTTGAACCCCATTTTTCTAAAGTTAACTACTAATGCTAGTTCAATGCTGTTTTTAAAACAGATTCCAAGAAGTCGTCTAGAGTACTATACTTGTTAACTAGATCTCCTGAAGGTAAATCTAACTCCTTATATACTCTATCAAAAGTATCATAGACATACCAACTCATACCACTCTCACCTAAAAAGAAATAGCTGTTGTTACTAGATTCCTCATGCCAAATAATATTCATTTCAAATATATCATAGACATCTTCATCTATAATATCTGGGTTTGTTTTTTGAGAAATACCATACAAAATGAAACCATTAAAATCAATTCCATTTACTTGAGAAAGAAATCTTTTATAATCTTCCATTACTTCATCATTCGGCCAAACGTTATGTTTCTTCATAAGAGCTGAAAAAACAGTATTTGGAACTCCACTATTAACAGAATTTCCGTACTTTTCTTCAACTTCTGAAATTTTTGAAATAAAATCCATCCACATTTTTTATATCTCCTCTATTCTAATTTGGATAAATATTAGCTGTAAAGAATGGCCAATCAACTAATTTAGAGTCTCCAACTTCCATACCTTTAACAATATGCCGTTGATAATTAGTTACCACTTTATGATAAGGATCATTCTTTATTAAGACAAGATTCTCAAAACTATTTGTTCCACTATCATCTAATGGTAACTGATGATGAACTTGGTAACCTTTAGTAACTAAACCATCTGCTAATTTTTGTATATCGGACTCACTGATTCCCAACTCTCGTAATTTATCATTATCTTTGGAAATATCCTTTAAAAATTCTTTTCGAACAGTTAAGTCAAATTCTCTTCTTAATTTTTGATATTCTTCTCTAGCTCTTTTAGCATACTCGATTTCTTTCAAGGAAATAATGGGTATCTCATCATTTTCTCCACGTAGAGTCCAAGAAAATCCTCCTCTGGAGCTCGAAAGTTTTGAATAAACATCCCGAGCTTTATCCTTAAAATACTGAATGACCTCACCGACTGTTGGCTGATGACCTACTATACCTACACCAGCTAAAACTTCGCTTCCTATTGAGAAAGGAAGCTCTTTCTTCAGTAGATTTTTGGTGAAACGCTTGATGACATCATCGCCATTTGCAAGAATCCTGTCAACCTTTGAACCCCATTTTTCGACATTTGCGAGAATTCTTGCCTTGGTACT
>ERZ773233.1196-NODE-1196-length-15301-cov-7.695461_pt1 | contig 15301 bp, 13 predicted proteins | sample MGYA00580991_ERZ773233 | MGnify/ENA primary metagenome ERZ773233 (study PRJEB29015, sample SAMEA2738178) | human oral metagenome | biome: human oral; feature: human-associated habitat; material: saliva | place: China | collected 2161 ...
CGGCGCTTGGCATGCCAGACTCTATCGTATGGCGCCAACCATTCCCAGGACCAGGACTTGGAATCCGTGTGCTTGGAGAAGTAACGGAAGAAAAACTTGAAATCGTCCGCGAATCTGATGCTATCTTACGCGAAGAAATCGCCAAAAACGGCCTTGAACGCGACGTATGGCAATACTTCACGGTTCTTCCAGGCATCCGCAGCGTTGGGGTAATGGGAGACGGCAGAACGTACGACTACACGATTGGAATCCGTGCCGTAACGAGTATCGACGGCATGACGAGTGACTTCGCTCGCCTTCCATGGGAAGTGCTGCAAACCATCAGCGCCCGTATCGTCAACGAAGTAGCCCACGTCAACCGCGTCGTCTACGACATCACGAGCAAACCGCCGGCTACAATCGAGTGGGAGTGACATAGATATTTGTCTCTAATTGCTTAGTTTATATATGAAGAAAATAGATAATGCTAAATTGTGAATTTGTGGGAGATAAAAAGTATGGATATTATATACAGGAAGCAACGATTAGCACTTACACGATTTTGGGGCGACAATAGATTGTGTCTAAGGGCTACAGAACCGGAGCAAATAGAAATGCCTAAAATGCAATTTGTTGGTGGGTATCCCAATGAATGGTACATATTTATTGATGATCTTACAGATGAAGAAAAAAGTGAGATTACAGATATTTATGGCAACTCTATTAGAATACAGGAACTTGATATATAAATCCCTGTTTTGGAACCTTCTGCAGAATGAAAAATTTGAAGTTGCGGAGTAGTTGAAATTGAAGGTAAAAGCATTTGCATTGATGGAGATATCTGAAAGATTCTAGATGGATTAGGATAAAGGGAATGTTTGAGTGGGAATAATAATGTATATTACAGAAAGCCTAGAAACAATGAGTTTCTAGGCTTTAATTTTTAAATTAACAACAGTTTAGTAACAAAATCGATTGTTTCTATAAAGTGTTGAAAAAGTAGACATTCAATCTAGTAATTCGTAAAAGAGAGTAGTAAAATAAGAGTAGATGAAAGCGGTTAATTTTAAGGTGTAAACTTTATAGAATAAAAATTTTTTGATGTTTATTTGTAAGATAATAACAGGGAGGTGAAATCAATGGATAGTGGGGGATATGTCTTAGTAGGCATAATAGTTTTAGCAGTAATATTGGTTGTTGGGATTGTCCGTTGGGTAAAAAATCATTAATTAGCGGAGATTTTATAGGAAGAAAGTAAGGAACCATTATAAGCAATTTAATCGAATAGTTTTTACAGTATTATCGAAAAAAGTAAAGGAGAAGATCAAAATGAGACAATTAAGCGGTATTAAAGTATTTCTCTTTGGTTTTTTAGGGTATGTAGCGTTGACGTTGTTTCTTAACCTGTTCTTTGGCTTCGAACAATGGAATCGAGAATTTAAATTTATATTCATGTTCTTAATTCTTTGGACGGTATCTATCTTTTTAAACAGGGGTTATTTTGATAAATTTTTAAGCAAAAAGATTGAATAGCGTATAGACTGGAGATGAATGAAATGAGTCGTATCTTCAAATATCTTATTGCAAGTATAATTATGGGAGTTACCGTATTCTATGCCGTTTATTATACAAAAGGTGAATATAACTATATGGCAATTCCGATAGCTTTTATTCTAAATGTTCCAATTTATTTCGGTAAGAAGAGAATCGTAAGTTAGTAAGTAAAATTTAAAAAAATAAATGGAAAGGCTCTGGAATTTTAGTTCTGGAGCCTTTATGATTGGAATTGAGAGAGTGTACTTGCCGAAGAGGGTTTAGGGATAGAATAGATACAATAGAAACCGTAATTTGATACACCGCACTGATTTGTTTGGTAAGGAGAGTATCAATTTACGGTCTTTTTGTGTTTCAAAAGACTTCATAAATTATTTATAAACAGAAAAGTAAATCGTTTTCAAAAAATGCTTAAATTTAAGTAGTGGAAATGATATAATGAACTCAATCGCTTCATAAATTCGCAACAAGTCATGAATTTGTGAAAAAATAACTGCTCGTAATCTGGGGTTAGATAAAAGTTAGAGGATAATTAGATGGTGACAGTTACTGTTATCCATAGTGAAGAAGGATTGGAAGGTACTGAGAATGACACAGATAAAGATTAAAAGTAATCCGTATACTAGAGAGATTTCATATCAAACGTTGAACGGGGAAACGGGGAATTGGGTTGACGTCAAACAAAGTGATGAAAGAAGCAGACTGAGAGAGACGGATTCAGAACGATCTTTTTTACCATTTAAAATCAAAGAAATTATTAGCATTATTGTTAAGGAATACTATGTGGGGAGAGAAAAGGTACAACTATTATTTGAAGGCACTCAGGATGAGTATGCGGAAGTAGTAACAGTTTGTGAATCCGATGAATTTACGGACAAGATTGATTTGATGCGTTCAAATACGATTCTTAAAAATGGCCGCTTTATCAAAAAGGAAATCAAAAAGACATTCGAAAAAGTGAATCCAGTGGTCAAGCAGATTATGCAAGATGACGAAGATGTGATAAAGGGAATCAATAAAGTTTCGAAAGCCTTAGATGATGTCATTCCACTGTGTGTATTCGGGAATTATAGTGCAGGAAAATCTACTTTTATTAATGCCCTAACTGGGGTAGAAATTCTTCCAAGTGGAAGTGACCCTGTTACGGCTAAAATATATGAAATTAAAAACTCTGACCAACAGGATCAAGCAGAGATTACTTTTGAATTTCACAACGAAAGAATTAAATTATCGTTTGAAGGTAAAGAAATAACAGTATCAGAAGGCAATCCAGGACTTGAAATCGTTAAAAGCATTAAGGAAGAAATCGCAAAAGATGGAACGTATGAACTATACTCGATGGTACGTATAGCGATGGAAATCTTAAATAATTACGAGAAAAGAGATAGAGCTGTTACTGAAATTAGTAATGTAATTTCATTAAGCGTTCCATTCTCTCCAAATGGAGTTATTGGAACATCTCAAAATAAATTTGTCATTTTTGATACTCCGGGGTCAAACTCTAACTCGAACGAGGACCATTCGAAAGTGTTGGCTGAGGCGATGGCTGAATTTTCAAACGGAATTCCACTATGGATTACTCAGTATGATGCACACGATACAAAGGATAACGCTGAATTATGTGACAATGTTTTGGCAATTGATTCATTGGATAAACGATTCACTATGATTATTTTTAACAAAGCAGATGACGCGGACCTTCCGGAAGATGGTTTCTCAGAGAAACAAGTCAACGAAATTTTAGAATATCGTGCGATTGAAAAGATGTATGCCAACGGAATTTTCTTTGTTTCGTCCATCATTGGCTTAGGCGGAAAAAATAATGGAGAGTTTGTAGATAGATTTTATGGGAAGAAATTTAGAACACAAAGTTTAACATTTTCAGATCCAGAAGATATCGATTATCTCTCTCTGTATAAGTACAATATTATGCCTTCGCAAGTGAAACAAAATGCCCTTGAATATTCGCAGAAAAATGAAAATCTCATTTATTCGAATAGTGGACTGTACTGTGTTGAAAAAGAAATTGAAACTTTTGCAAGTAAACACTCCGCATACAACAAATGTCAGATGGCGTTGTCGTTTCTTAGCAATGTAATTGATAAGACAAACGCACGTATTGAAGAGAAAAAGAAGACAAGAAAAGAGATAAGAGACCATTTTGAACAACAATTAGATGCGGAAGCACAACTCTTAAAGCAAGAAATTGACAAATCTGCTAAAACCATGGAAGAAGAAAATGAAGCATCCTCAAAGAGTATTGTAGAGGAATACGTTAGTCAAGTTCTTCAGTATCCAATGGACGGGGATGAACTTGCGACAGTAGATACAAATATTCGTAAAGAAATTTTTGAACACTATGATTATGAATCGACAGAAAGAGCACTGCAAGAAGCTAAAAATAAACGCCGGGAACATTTGCAAGACAATTTTCAGGGGTTGTTCAAGCGGAATTTTATTGATACTGCCAAAACGTGGGTTAATGATATCGCCAGTGATGTAAAAAATGTTCAAGAATCTAAGAGTAAAAAGAACGAAAAAGAGAAATCGCTTGATCATATGGCTTCTAATGAAACGATAAAATATGTAATCGATTTTTATCAAGATAACATCGATGATGCACAGAAGAAACTGTCTACTTTTTTAGATGAATATTGGCGTGAAAAGGAACGAGATTTTAAGAACCAGCTAATTCTTAAAGTAACTGAATCAGATACATTAACAGATACACAGCGCGAAGAAATTGCATCAAAAATACAAAATTATGATATTAATAACTTTAAAGAACAAGCTAATTCAGTGTTTGTCAGAGAGAGATTCTTAAAAGGTACATTGCTTGGAATTCATATTATTGATGATGAAAAACTAAACACCAGTCGTCTAGCTAGAATCTATAATGACAAAATAAAGACTAGTGTAAAAGAGATGTCTCAAATGATGAATGATGATTGTTTTATGCAATTTAAAAACTGGGAGAGACAGATACTTGATGAGATTAATGCTGGCCTGACAGAATTTAATCCAGGATTAAAGGACTTGGTTAACAAAATTCGTATTGAGACAGAGAGCCTTATCGAGTTAGAACAAAATCAAATGTTGATACGCTACTCATTAGAAACAATTAAGAGCCTGATGTCGTGGGAACTAGTGGAAGGGGTATAGAATATGGGGATTAAAAATGCCATTAAGAAAATGGCTGGAAAAGCTGGAGACCAAGTTGCTAAGTTATCTTCTTTGAGTCCAGAACAGTTAGAAAATGTACAGTTGTTACGTGAAAAATATTTACTAGAAACTCCGAATCCAAACGATTCTACTGCGCGTGAGCTGACGGAACGTTTGATGGCAGCTAGCAGTGTCGAAATATTTAATGCGTATCTTCCACAGATTAAGGATTTGTATTTGCCACTTAATAATGAAGCGGAATTTGGGAAAGAGTTCGATGATGCGCATAACATTCGTTATATCAACATTACTAAGTGGGTCACAGATAAAAAGGAAAATAGCCTTGAAAAACTTGTTAATGTTTATGCGGTACTCTCTAACGATGATTGCAACATTGCTTTAGTTTTTGATCGGAAACAGAATACGACAAATGTGTATCTAGCGGTTGTGAATAATAAAAATTCGAATAGTAGTACGGATGTAGATAACTATAAGGATCAGATTGTTGAGGCGATAAGAGGTAATTTCCCTGGAGCTGAGTGGAAGGAAGAAGGAATAGGGGTATTACCTTGCTTTACAGAAGATAGAAAGTATTCAGTGTCAACGGCTTCCAACATTCCAGCAGAAAAATCAGAAAAATTCATTAGTCAAACAATTGAAAAACTGATTGATGGAATTGTTCCAGAAACGAAAAAGAAAGAATATACAATTATTCTTCTAGCAACTCCAATTCTCGATGTTGAAGATAGAAAAATTAAATTGGGAGAATTCTATTCAGGATTAACGCCTTATGCTTCTTGGTCCACGAACTTCCAAAGAACAGAAAATGAAAGTGTTAGTTCATCTGCGACTGTCGGTGTAAACGTAGGAGCCAGTGCGGGAGTCCAGAACGGAGTCAATACTGCCATAACAGAGAGTCAAGGGACATCAGATAACAGTGCTCGTACAGATACCGAATCTGCAAGTGATACAGCTACGACTGGCGAATCTTATACAGAAAGTGACACGCTGAGCAGTTCGGAAGGTACGAGTGAAACGAACACAGATACTTCGGGACAGTTTAATTCAAAAGGGCACGGAGATTCTCGTTCGATTTCTGGAGGAGCCAATGCATTTGGTATGGGTGTTAACGGAGGAGTAGGAGAACAATTTAGTTACAACGAAGGTTGGAATAGCGGCACAGCTAAATCTCTCGGGAAAACTGCAGTCGAAACGATTGCTAAGGGAACTGCAAAGACTTTAAGTGATAGTACTAGTAGAACAGTTGGAACAGCGGTTGCTAACACTTTAGGACGAGCAGTAACCAATTCCATTGCAGCAACAAATGGTGCTACTAAGAGTGTAGGCTTTGGTGCGAATATTGGTGCGAACTTTGCTCGTTCTTCTACGACTACAGTTATGCTAGGTAAAAACGAAGGAATCACACAGAGCTTTACAAACTTTAATATTCAATACGCGTTGGAAATGTTAAAAGGACAGATGAAACGTTTTGAACAGAGTACGGCGCTTGGAATGTGGGATTTTGCAGCTTACGTAATCAGTGAAGATCCAAATGTAGCGAATAACGTGGCACATTCGTATTTAGCATTAACGCTTGGCGAAGATTCTTATATGTCGAAATCTGCCATCAATACTTGGCGTGGGAATGTAGAGGACGAGGCTGGACAGGCGAAAGAAATCACCGAGTATATTAAGACACTTCGTCATCCAGTGTTTGGATTAAACCCTGCAGTGGTAGGGAAAATCGAAGATAATGAAGTGCAGCTTGAGGTAGACGAAGAAACTGAATTCATCGTTTATCCGCCAATTGTTACTGCAACCACAAGCCTTTCAGGAAAAGAATTAGCATATTCATTGAACTTCCCTCAGAAATCAGTTGCAGGCCTCCCTGTACTAGAATGTGTTGAGTTTGGAAGAAATGTAGTGACGTATGATGATGTTTATCGAGGTGAATCCGAAATTAAACTCGGCCATGTATTCCATATGAATCGAATGGAAAATACAAAGGTGGCTCTCTCTAAACAATCATTGGCATCACATACGTTTATTACAGGTAGTACCGGTTCGGGTAAGAGTAATACGGTCTACCAAATGATTGAGCGCGCACGAAAACAAGGAGTTAAATTCCTTGTGGTGGAACCCGCAAAAGGTGAGTATAAGAATGTTTTTGGCCACAGAGATGATGTGACTGTATTGGGGACGAATCCGCTTGTCAGTCAGCTTCTCAGAATCAATCCATTCAGTTTCCCTAAAAACATCCATGTTTTGGAACATATGGACCGATTAGTGGAAATTTTCAATGTTTGCTGGCCGATGTATGCAGCAATGCCAGCGGTTTTAAAGAGTGCTGTTGAAAAGTCGTATGTAGATTGTGGTTGGGATCTTATTAAATCTCAAAACAAATATGATGACGAGTTATATCCAACATTTGCAGATGTGGCTAGAAATGTAAGAACTATTATTGATTCAAGTGAATATGATGCGGAAAATAAAGGGGCCTATAAAGGGTCGTTACTAACAAGATTAGAATCATTATGTAACGGTATTAACGGAATGATTTTCGTTTCGGATGAAATTAGCAATACACAACTATTTGATGAAAATGTTATTGTCGACCTTAGTCGTGTAGGATCTAGTGAAACAAAATCTCTAATTATGGGAATGTTGGTATTAAAACTCCAAGAGTACCGTATGTCTCAATCAAATGGGATGAATGCAGAGTTGAATCATATTACAGTTCTTGAAGAAGCGCATAATCTGCTAAGAAGAACTTCAAGTGAACGTTCGTCGGAAGGAAGCAACTTACTCGGGAAGAGCGTTGAGATGCTTTCAAATGCAATTGCGGAAATGCGTACGTATGGAGAAGGCTTTATTATTGTCGACCAGGCTCCAGGATTGATGGATATGTCGGTCATTCGAAATACAAATACGAAAATTATTCTCAGACTCCCAGACCAAACGGATAGAGAGTTGGTCGGAAGAGCAGCGAATCTGAATGAAGATCAAATTACAGAATTAGCAAAACTTCCTTGTGGGGTCGGGGCTGTATACCAAAATGAATGGGTACAACCTGTCTTATGTAAGATTGATAGAGTCGATATTGATGAAAAGCCATATCAATATACTCCTGATTGTAAGAAACAAGATGGAGATTACAGTAATGGAGTAGAATTAGCTTTATTAGATTGCATTATGAAAAAAGTAATTGCAAGAGAGAGTGATAAAACAGATTTGAAGGGTCTCAAATCAACAGTTATCAAATCAAATTTGGATACACGAATCAAAGGTTATTTCTTAGAGTATCTTGACAACGACGGTGAAGAGGCGTTGGCTGCATTAAGAAAGCTTGTATATAATTTTTTGTCTGCAGAAAATGCGGTTATTAATGTGAAAAACTTCAACGATATCACAGAATGGGTACGAAAAGTTGTTGAACAATTAACTCCTTCCATAAAAGACTACTCTAATAAGCAAATCGATTCAGCTATATCTTTAATTTTAGAAGAGCAAGCTTTACGCAATGCAATGTATGAAGGCTACTTAAGCCGATTTGTGGAAGTTTATAAAGAAAGAGGTCGAGTGTTTTAATGAAAGAACTAGCAACCATAGATACAGCAGAAATTAAAATTTCAAAAGTTGAAGCTTTTGTAGAAATTAAACCAGAAAATGGAACGGATTTTCAGGAAGCACGCGATTTTTTAAGAAAAGAATTTTCTGGGGAAAATATTAAATATGAAGAACGACTAAAACATGTTCCGATAGATGGAAAAAATGGTTATTACGAAGGTATAAGAGGAGAGTCAAAGTTTATTCCGTCAGAGGCAACAGCTCGTGGAGTAGCCTGCAAAGAAAAATTAGCTGAATACGGAGTTGATGGGATTGAATATAAGGGTGGTAAAGCTGATTTTTCTACAGTATCTTACGTAACAGTAGAAATAGAAAATATGACGGGAAATCGTAATGACTATCAAAAAGATGGTGAATGGAAGGCTGGAAACTTCTCTCAAGCGGATGCTAAAGCGGCTGAACAATGGAACGCTCAAGGGAAAGATGGAAGAACGGATTGGACAGAAAAGGATGTCTATAATTTCAGAAAAGATCCAGAACACAAGTACACTTGGCATGAACGTTGTGATACAAAAACAATGGATTTAGTACCATATGAAATTCATAGTTTTTTTGGACACTTAGGTGGAGTAGCTGAATGTAAAGCTAGAGATGCTAAAAATAACGGAGGTGAATTCGATGAGTAAGATTAAAACTGAAATCTGGGGTAGACAGTTTGAATTGCCTATCATCGTGAAGAAGTTTAGTGGAGAAGATAGTACAGAAACACAAAAGGAAGCAGTAGTGCGATTTAAGAACAACTTACAATTGATTAACGATGCAAAACTCGAAGTTGTGAAATACATCTTAGAAAACGGGTTGAAGGACAATGGTATAACAGAGGTAGACAACATCTTCAAGTATGTCATTCCTAAAACAATCGCTGTTCCACAAGTTAAGGAAAGAGTTGTAGCCGTAATGTGCGACTTTAAATTCGACATGGAAAATGGTTTAGCCATCGTTTTCGAGAACGAAAAATTCAAAGAAGTCGGATACCAAGATTTAGTGTTATAAGAACACGAGGATATAAAGCGAAAAAGCTTAGAAACTACGTGTTTCTAAGCTTTTTTTGAATAAAAAATATATAAAAAGCGATATTGTTTGTGAATGGTTGAACGTGTAAAATGTGGTATAGAGTACTTTGTCGATTTGACAAAAATATCATCAAAGTAATTAGTGTTTCAGGTGAACTATGTGTTTTATATTGCGTATAATTTTTAAATTAGCAAAAAGTTTAAAGGAGAGAGTACGTTGGATGAAAAATTAGATAGACTAAAAAAAGGAATACAATCATTTTTTGATGAAGGGACAGTGACAATAGTAGGTTCGGGTTTGTCATGTGCAGAAGGGATTTCTGGGATGAAAGAATTATCCGAACAACTACTTAAGGATGTTCCTTCTGAGTTGACTAAAAAAGACAAGGTCGTTTGGGAGAAAGTCAAAGAGGCTTTGAATGCTGGAATAGATTTGGAGTCAGCGCTGCAGCAGACTAAGATTTCACCGGAGGTAGAAAATGCAATTATGAAAAGTGCATATAAACTGATTTCGAGTGAAGATAAGGAAGTTTTTATAGATATATTAGAAAATCGAAGAGAATTAATATTTAGTGAATACCTATCAAAATTTACTCTTGACTTATACAACTTGGTAGTTATAACTACTAATTATGATTTACTCATTGAATATGCATGTGAGAGTAAAGGGTATGCTTATTTGGATTCCTTTTATGGAGGGATTATTTCAAAATATTTTTCAGATTTATTATTTGAGAGGAATAGTTCAATCGATTTCAAAAGGAAAAGGCTAACAAAATATAGTAAACCACATATAAATATATATAAGCCACATGGATCAATTAATTGGAAGTATATTGATCGCAACCTTTATAAAATCAATCATATAGATTGTGGGAACCCCTGCATAATAACTCCAGGTTCAAATAAATATGAAAGAGGGTATAGCCCGCCTTTTGATTATCATATTGGTAAAATGGGACAGGAAATAGATTTTGCAAAACGGTTAGTGTTTCTTGGATATGGTTTCAATGATAATCATTTAGAAACGCATTTAGAGAATAATAAAGATAAACCAAAATTAATAGTTTCAAAAGCGTTGTCCAAAAATGCCAAGAAAATCATCAAGGATTCGCATAACACAATAGCGTTGGAAGAAAACCTAATAAATGGTTGCAGCATTGGAACTAAAGTTTATATAGATAATCAAACCTATGAAATTGAAGAAAAAGCAATTTGGAATTTGAAGGAATTAATAAAGGAGATTTTTAATGAGTAAAATAACTTTTGGAGAAAGAGAAACTGTTGGTAGAGTTGTCTATGTAGATACGAACCAAGTTATAATTGAAGTGGAGGATAGTGAGAAGACGGCACTATTAAATATAGGAGGCGTTGTAGCTATTCAAACAACAAGAAGTTATGAATTTACTATTGGTATAATTGATAAAGTTAAGCGAAAAGTATTTGATTCCTCAACGATAACTGATGAGGATGATGAAGTGGATGATGATTTATATATTTCATCAGATACAATACAAGTATCCCTAATTGGAACATATAAAACAGTATATGGTAGTAAAAGAAATGTTTTTAAGAGAGGTATAGAAACTTTCCCACAGATTACTCACCGTTGTTACTCAGTATACGGCAATAATTTAAATTTGTTTATGAATATTATAAGTAATGAAACTAGTGCTACCAAACAATTAATTATAGGAAATTTTTCAGTTGATGATAATGCTACTGCAATTCTAGACGGCGATAAATTTTTTCAAAGACATGCGTCTATATTGGGGAGTACAGGTTCAGGAAAGAGTTGGTGTGTTGCCAATTTGATTGAAGAGTCCAGTAAGCTTAAAAATCCAAACATTATTGTTTTTGATATACATGGTGAGTATAAGACATTATGCGAGACAGATCAGAAGTACGCTGATTATTACAAAATTGCTGGACCGGGAGATCTTAGTAGTGATGATGAAAAATATATTTTTTTACCATATTGGCTACTGAATAGAGACGAAATGCTATCTATGATTTTAGATAGAACAGATAATAACGCTCCTAATCAAGCTTCTCGTTTTACTTTTTATGTAAGGGAACTAAAAGAAGAAACTTTAAAAAAACTAAATAAAAATAAAGTTCTAAGTAGTTTTACTGTGGATTCTCCTATTCCGTTTGAAATTACAACATTAATTTCAAAATTACAAGAAGATGATACTAGAAAAGGAGAAGGCACTAATGGTAGACCGATAAAGGGAGAGTGGGAAGGTAAACTTACTCGTTTTATATCTAGATTAGAAACAAAAATTATGGATAAGAGGTATGGATTTTTGTTTCAACCAAACTCAAAAACATCTGATTATAATTGGTTAGCTACTTTTTTGTGTCAACTTATAGGTGTAGATAGTAAAAGAAAAGGTATAAAAATTATAGATTTTTCGGAAGTGCCTTCTGACATTTTGCCTATAGTTACTGGAATCATCTCAAGGTTATTATTTGATGTTCAATCTTGGATGGAGGAGGAGAAAAGAAATCCATTTGCACTTTTGTGTGATGAAGCACATCTGTATCTTCCAGTTCAAGAAGGTGCTGACAGTATTCAAAAGCAATCCCTTGGAAACTTTGAAAGAATTGCAAAAGAAGGTAGGAAGTATGGGATTTCTCTAGTAGTGATTAGTCAACGCCCTTCAGATGTTAGTAGAACAATTTTAAGTCAGTGTAACAATTACTTAGTATTGCGTTTATCTAATGATAGGGACAAGGCGGTAATAAAGAATTTACTCCCAGACGCTTTGAAAGGGGTATTGGAACAACTACCTTTATTAGACGTAGGAGAAGCAATTGCGGTTGGAGACGCAATTTTATTGCCAAGCAGAATTAAATTGAAAATTCCTAAATTAAAGCCAATCAGTGCTACTAAAAATTTCTGGTTTGAATGGGAGAATAATAAAGCTGATAATACTGCTCTTGAGGTAGCAGTCGAAAATATGAGAAGTCAAACAAAAAATTAAATAATTTTAAGATAATACATTCAATGTATTTTTAAGTAATCTAATAGACTAAAAGATGGGGTTAGAATTTTATATGCAGCCATTTAAACAATATGATTTAAACGCTAGTTTAAAGAAACAATATTCATTGATTGAGGAAAAAATCAATTCATTATCAAATGAGGAACTTATGGCTAACGACTTTGAAGTTCTTACAGAAAATTTGTATCAAGAGTTTTTTATCGAGCCGTTGTTCTTATTTGATGAAAGATTCGAAAAAAGAAAAATATTACAAGGAAAAGTTAGAAAATTTATTGATCCTTTCTATTATGATTTGCGTGAACCGGGGGTTGTTTATGCCGATGGAATAATAGCAACTTTTGTATTTCCGTATAGTGGCGACAAAAGCTTGTTTTGTTGTAGAGCATCTCAGTATTTTCTTGGGGGGTACCCTGAAGTTGAGATAAGTCCAGAAGAAATTATCTTTAAATATGAGAAAACACTGGACGAAATGGCTCAAGAGAATGCAAGGGAGAATCTTTTCTATATTCTTAATAAAGATGTTGAAACGATTAAAAAAGGAATAACTTTTGTTAATGATGATGTAAATAAATTCAATGATTCATTAAAATTTAACATTTTAAACAGTTTAAATACTAAAAAAGATAAGGTAAAAGCATTTTATGCAATATCAAGTATGTTTGAAGTGCCCATTGAAAAAAAAGAATACGCTCAAAAACATATTCCTTTAAAAAGAAAAATAGTTCCTATAAACCATAAGTATGAACAAAAAAATTATTTTGGTATATTAGAAAAAGATTATTTGGATATATTAGAATCCATCAAACACACTTTATCTACATACGAAAGAACCCCTAATTCTTATAAAATGATGCACGAGGAAGATTTGAGAAATACTCTATTAGCGACGTTAAATGCCACTTACAAAGGAGAAGCAGTTGGAGAAGCTTTTAGAAATAATGGTAAGACAGACATTTGTATTGAAAGAAAGAATAGGTCAGCGTTTGTAGCAGAGTGTAAAATATGGACGGGGAAAAAAGCTTTGCAAGAAGCTGTAGAGCAATTAGATAGTTACTTAACATGGCGAGATTGTAAAACAGCCTTAATATATTTTGTTAGGAAGAAGAACTATATTAGTATATTGGACAGTTTGAAAAGCGCTTTAAGTGAAATAGATGAGATTAGAGATATAACAGAAATTGACAAAAATGAGTACGAGTGTTTATATCTTTCTAAAAGTAATCCTGGGCAAAAAATAAAAATAAGAATAATGTTATTCAATTTATATTGTTCTAGTAAATAAGGGGTTGTATAAAACTCTTAATTGAATATTATGTATGCATTGTTTAGAAATAGAAAAAAGTACATAATTTAGATTTAAATTATGTGCTTTTTCTACGGCCATCAACGCCTTTCTTTACAAAATGACACAGGAGGACAGACCATGCCAAAAGACGTATTTTTAAACCCTTTTGGAAGTTACATGTACATACTTTAGTTCTAGGATTCGTGTTGGCACTCATTCTCTATCTGTTAACAAAAGGCTATGATGCAGATTGCATAGCTACCTTGAAGAAACCAATCTATATCTACATTGGTGGACTTACTTTCTCGATTGTCATGATGGTAATTATCGGAATTTACGAAGTCGTAAGCGAAGGGCAAAAACTTGTAAGCAATGGTGTTCTAGCAGGCATGTCAATTCTTAGCCATATCGCACTCTCTATCGGTCTTGTCTGGACGAGTGTTAGAGTTTTCAGTATGGATCCGCAAAATAAAGAATAGGTAAAAGTCAGTCGCGTTTGTGGCTGGCTTTTTCTTTAGAAAAGGGTGTATAAACTAGTTCAAAGTGGTATACTTCAGTGTGAAGGGTTTATTTATTAAGTGTATAAATTTATATCAATTTGAGGGGGATTACTTTGGAATTTGGAAAGTTGAAAGAAGTAGATGTGAGAGAATTATGGAAACATGAGCAATATAATTTCTCTGAATGGTTAGCAAAAGAAGAAAACATAGAAATGCTTGGGGATGAGGTTGGAGTAACTTTTGCTGAAATTAGAAAAGAAGTTTTTGTTGGTGCATACAGATGTGATCTAGTTGCACAGGATGAAACTAGTGGAGCAAAGATCATTATTGAGAATCAGTTAGAAGCGACAAATCACGATCATTTAGGGAAAATTATTACTTATGCTTCAGGTTTAGAGGCAACGATTGTTATTTGGATTGTTAAGGAAGCTCGCGAAGAACATCGCAGTGCAATCGAGTGGTTAAACAGTAAAACAACAGAAGATGTGTCATTTTTCCTAATTGAAATTCATGCTTATAAAATTGGAAATTCATTGCCTGCGCCTAAATTTGAAGTTGTTGAAAAACCTAACGATTTTGTCAAAACAACAAAAGGAAATTCAAGAAGTGGAGAACTAACATTTGTAGAATCTGAACGCTTGAACTTCTGGACACAGTTTAATGAGGTTATTAAAGAAAGAGATAAATCTATTAACATATGTAAAGCTACAACAAATCATTGGTATAATGTTAGCTTAGGAAGTTCTAAAGCTAAGTTATCAATAACTCTAAATACAAAAGAAAAAGCAGTAGGTATTGAGGTATATATTCAGAATGATAAAACTTTATTTGATCAATTATTTGCTTTGCGAGAACAAATAGAAGACGAGACAGGGTTAATATTCGATTGGCAAAGATTAGACGGTAAAAAAGCCTCAAGAATTCGTTATTTAATGGATGGTTTGGATTTTGAAAACCAAGAAAATTATCCAGAATTAATGAATGAAGTACTTGATCAAGTTATTAAAATGAGAAAAGTATTTAAGAAGTACATTAAATAGAATATTATCGGTAAGATAGGTAACTTAAATTTTGCCACGGTCTCCTTAATATTTTATACTATCGTTGTATAAGATATTAAGGAGGCTTTTTATGTTTTTATCGGAAGAGTTATTACAAGAAATTCATGAG
>ERZ773233.1197-NODE-1197-length-15297-cov-2.919105_pt1 | contig 15297 bp, 17 predicted proteins | sample MGYA00580991_ERZ773233 | MGnify/ENA primary metagenome ERZ773233 (study PRJEB29015, sample SAMEA2738178) | human oral metagenome | biome: human oral; feature: human-associated habitat; material: saliva | place: China | collected 2161 ...
AGGAGACTTAACATAGCAGTCAATAAATTTGGCACCCTCAACGATTCCGCGGCTAACCAGCTCTTTTTCAATCTCATCATGAACTTGCCCCACTGTACCCACACCACTCATATGGATAATTGGGATATTATTGTCATTCAGATAGTCCAAAATTGGGTAAATTTCACCCCGGTAAATACTAAGCCGCTTATCAATTGCCTCTGGCGTATCGTCAACGCGACCACGCACTCGCAAGCGCTCCAAGATCTCATCTCGTGGCACTTCCAGCACGATCACCAACTTCACGTCCTGGCCGTGATGCGGTCGCGACTCAATCAACCACTTGGCCTGCTCCAACTGACGAGGATAACCGTCCAAAATCACACCGTTAATGTCCTTAGCTTTATTCAACGCCTCGCCCATCAACCCATTGATGATCTCCACCGACACCAGTTCGCCAGATTGCATACGATGAATCAATTCACCATCGTGCGTGTCGCGCAGCAACTGCCCTGCGCTCAGCCAACGCCAACCATGACGTGCTGCCAAAATCTGCCCCTGCACACTCTTACCAGCACCAGCTGGCCCAAAAAAGATAATCATGTTCCCTCCTATTTTGTCAGTTTTTCTTTAACAATTCTTGCGATCAACGCACCGTCAGCAGCATTGCCAATCTTCTGCTTCACTGCGCCGATAACCTGTCCCATCTTTTGTATGGAAACGTCATCCATGCTCACTACAACATCTTCAACGATCGCCACAATCTCTGCTTCACTCAACTGTTCTGGCAAAAATTCTCGCAAAATTTCCGCCTCTTGTTCCTCGGGCTCTGCCAGTTCTGCGCGACCATTACTGCGGTAAAGTTCCGCACTCTCGACACGTTTTTTCACTTCACGAGCCAGAACTTTTTCAACTTCGGCGTCATTCAGGCCCTCGTCACGCTTGCCTAGTGACACCTCCTCGTTCAAAATTGCTGCTTTGACATTGCGCAACACATCCCCACGAAAACGATTGCCGCCCAAAAGAGCGGCTTTCATTTCATCAGTGATGCGCGCTTTTAGCGCTGACATTAACGCACTCCCAGGCGCATTTTTGCCGTTTTTTCAGCCCGGCGTTCACGACGAACGATCGCCTTTTTACGGCGCTCGGCCTTTGAAATTGGTTTCTCAAAGCGCATAACGTTTTTAGCGCGAGCCAAAACACCGCTCTGCAAAACCTTACGGTTGAAACGACGAATAATATTTTCGTTCGCTTCCTTCTGATCTTTACGTGTTACTTGTACCATACTTCCTGCATTATAACAGATGAGGAAATATTTGACAAATCTACTGTAGCTATTCTGCACTACTCACGTGCAGCAACCGCCCCTCAACCGTTCGCACCCCCTGCCATTCATTGATGGTTGGCTGGAACCATGCCACTACCTCGTCGCCCGGATCGCGGAAGAACTCCTCTGGTGCGTTGAACGCCAGCATCTGCAACACTGTACCATTTTTATCACGCAGCGCTAATTTAACGTGTTGCCCATCCGCGCCCATTCGCCGTACACTCAACACGTTTGCCATGGTAATTTTCAGGACTGGCTCTGGATTGCCATTGCCAAATGGCTCCATTTTCGCCAGATTCGCCACCAACTCCTCGTCAATTTCCGAAAAATCATCGATTTCCACATCAGCCCGCGGCAACAAATATCGCTCTTGGTTTGTTAGTTGCAACGAATCATAAAACTCATTCACGCGACGACGGAAATCATCGATTTTCTCAGTCGCCAGCGTCACGCCCGCCGCCGCTCCGTGCCCGCCACCTTTGATGATGATGTCATCCGCCGCCCGCACTGCATCGGCCGCTGAAAAATCACCAAAACTGCGCGCCGAACCCGTCGCTTCCTCGCCACGCTCGCCGATGATAAACACCGGCTTTTTATACTTTTCCACCAATTTCGACGCCACAATGCCGATAACACCGTGATTCCAACCATCACTGCTCACCACCAGCACACGATCATTCGCCAGCTTCTCGGCTTGCATACACGCTTCCTCAAAAATCGTATCCTGAATGCTGCGTCGTTTAACGTTCAGTTCCTCCAATTTCTCACTGGCCTCCAGCGCCGCCAGTCCATCATGCGCCACCAGCATATCCAACGCGTGTTGCGCCGTCTCCAACCGCCCCGCCGCATTCATTCGCGGACCCAGACCAAAGCCCAGATGACGGGCGTTGACCTGCTCTGGCTCAATACCCGCCACCGCCATCAACGCTTTCAGCCCTGGGCGTTGTTGTTTTTTCAGAACCTCTAGTCCCCAATACACATTCGCCCGATTTTCATCAGCCAACGTCACGATATCACAGACCGTCCCCAGTGCCACCAAATCGAGCAGCCACTTTTCATAACCATCAGGTAGGCCATCCAGCTCAGTCTGCAGTGCTTGCACCAACTTAAATGCCACGCCCACACCACACAAATCACGGAATGGATAACTGTGTCCTGAGAACTTCGGATTCACCGCTGCCACGCTCGGCGGTGGCGTTTCGGCAACATTGTGATGATCTGTCACCACCGTATCAATTCCCAAGCTGGTGGCATAGGCAATTTCCGCATGACACAAACTACCGGTATCCACCGTCACGATCAAATCCGCGCCCATGTCGCGCACCTTGTCCACCGCACCCACGGTCATACCATAGCCCTCGACAAACCGATTTGGGATAAAAGCGTCAACACCCTCAAAACCAAACTTACCAAACGCATCCAACAGCAGTGCCGTGGCGCTCAGCCCATCAATATCATAATCACCGTAAATGACGATTTTTTCGCCCTGCTCCCGTGCCTGTTTCAACCGTGCCACCGCCTTTTCCATGTCGGGCAGCAAAAACGGATCATGTTTCACCGCTGCATAATCCGGCTGCAAAAAAGCCTGACGTGCTGCTCGCGTCGTCAGACCACGAGCCGTCAAAATCCGCTCGAATAAGGTCATCAATCTCTATCAACCGAACTACGCTTCGGTCGTGCCGCATGCTGCTGCGATTTAATCACCATTCCTTGCAACTCCTTGAAAATTGGAAATTGCTTATTTGTGAAATACGTTCGCGAATTACCTTGCTTCTCACTTTTGAGAAAACCAACTTTTTCCAATCTCTTTAGCTCGCGCTGAATATTTCCTGGATCTTCTTTGATCAATTTCGCCAACCCACGTACATGAGTGTGAAAATCAGGATATTTAGCATAAACAACCACAATCTTACGCCTCACCCGCGATGTAATAAAAACGTCTAACATAGTCCTGTGCTCTTTACTGCATCCCCTTCTTTACTTAACTCCAGTGTAGCACAATTTTACAACACCCGACAAGTCCTTTAGCGCCAATTCATAATTACTTGATTGATTTTTGCAACAGTCTCCTCACGTGAAGGTAGTTCATTATCCTCATAATAATGGTTAATTCCCATGAAGTTTTCCTTGACGTCCAATATATGCAGATCATCCACCGTGATGTGCAATCGGTCAACTGCAGCAATACTACACACAGGTAACGCCACCACCAATTTTTCAATACGAATTGATTTTAAAAATCCCAAAGCCACATCCAAGCTTGAAAGATTATTACCAAAGCCATCACTCACCAAAATAACTGTCCGATCTTTCAACAATGCCGCGTCAACGATACCACCATCGCCCAGTAGCCGATTAATTCGTTGGTATGCCTGCTGTTTTTGTTGTTCCAGATAGCCATGAAATTCATTGGTATACTCTCGAATCTCGCCAGACGAAAAATCACTGTTGTAGGTAAACTTTCCGCTCTGAGAAACGGCGCCAAAACTCAACCCCTCTCCAGGAACATCGATACTCTCTGACAGTAGCATCATCAAAACACAGTGTAACCTGACCGCGATTTGCTCACCGACCAACACACCGCCTTCGCCCAATGCCAGCACTGCACAGTTTTCGTAACGATATTTTTCGAACAACTGCTGCCCCAACTCTGCGCCTGCCTGCATGCGACTCTGAAAATACATATGCTTATTGTAGCATTGATGAGGCGTTATAATAATAGCTATGCGATACTACGAGGTGTCTCCAACTACGATTGTCCGCGCTGACGCTGGCAGCTTTTCCTATGCCTCACATGAAGAGTTAGTGCCAGGAATTATCGTGACCATTCCCGTCGGCAAGAAGGTTGTTGTGGGTGTCGTTTTGCAGGAGATAGCACAGCCGCCCTATGCCACGCGGGAGATAATTTCGGTCATCGATCAGCCGCCGCTACCCAGCCAATTACTATCACTACACACCTGGATGAGCCAATTTTATGCGACTCACCCCGCCACTGTCTGGCAAACGATTCTACCGCGTGGTGTCACCAAAAAGCGACGAAGACCCATAGATTTCACCTCTGTCGATATGCAAAATCGAACAAAAAATGTATTCACCAAAGATCAGCTCCAAGCCCTGCAAATCATTGATTCTATGACCAGCGGAACAGCACTACTACACGGTGTTACTGGCTCCGGGAAAACGCTAGTCTATATTGAAGCCTCCCGTCGTGCTGCAGCCAAAGGAAAATCATCGATAATACTTATTCCGGAAATAGCCCTAACGGCTCAGCTGGTCTCAGCCTTCACAGAACATCTCGACAACGTGATCGTCACCCACTCTCGCCAAACTGAAGCTGAGCGCCATGCGACATGGCTGCACGTTCTCACCACCGACAAGCCCGTCATCATCATCGGTCCACGATCAGCCCTATTCATGCCCGTACACAACCTTGGGTTCATCGCTATTGACGAATGTCATGAACCCAGCTTCAAACAAGAGCAATCCCCCCGCTATTCCGCGCTTCGCACTGCTGCCGTGCTGGCACAGCATCACAATGCAAAACTAGTTTTGGGCAGTGCCACTCCTGGTATTGCTGACTATTATTTATCTGAACAGCGACACCGACCCATTATCTCCATGCCTAAACCCGCTCGCAAAGATGCCGTCAAGCCCACTGTTAAAGTCGTTGACATGACCAAGCGCAATAATTTTACTCAGCACTTCTTTCTATCAGACACTCTACTTTCTCAACTTCAACGAACCTTCAACGATGGCCAGCAAGCACTCATTTTTCACAATCGTCGTGGCACTACCGCAATCACCCTGTGTCAAAATTGCGGCTGGCAAGCTGGCTGCCCTAATTGCTTTGTGCCACTAACACTACACCAAGACAAACATCAACTTGTTTGCCATATATGCGGATATAACGCGACCGTCCCAACGGTCTGCCCCGAGTGCCAACATGCCGACATCATCCATAAAGGCATTGGCACCAAGCGCATCGAGACAGAATTAAGCAAATTATTTCCTCAGCAAACCATAGCCCGCTTTGATGCAGACACTCCTAGCGATCAAACCGTAGAAAAGTTATACCAAGACGTCAAAGATGGCGCCATTGATCTCATTATCGGCACACAAATGATCGCCAAGGGATTAGACTTGCCACATCTACGAACTGTTGGCGTAGTGCAGGCAGACACTGGACTAACGCTACCTGATTTTGCAGCCGCTGAGCGCACATTCCAACTGCTTGCTCAAGTAGTCGGGCGCGTCGGTAGATCACATCACCCAACAACCGTCGTTATTCAAACTTACCAACCACAGCACCCAGCCATCCAAGACGGCCTCACGCAAAATTACTCTGATTTTTACCACCGTACCATAGCCCAACGACAAGCAACCATGTTTCCGCCATTTACCCATCTTTTGAAACTCACTTGCGTATACAAAACCGAAGCTGCTGCCATTCGCAATGCTCAAAAACTTGCCTCAACGCTCAAATCAGTTGCACCAAAAACAGTACAAATTTTAGGACCGACACCTGCATTTTATGAACGAGTGCGTGACACTTACCGTTGGCAACTGTTACTCAAAAGCCCCCAACGTGATGATTTAGTCGCCATATTAGCTCACTTGCCACCACAACATTGGCAATTCGAACTCGACCCGATTTCCCTCCTCTGATATACTTGATGTATGACTAGAGACGACATTATTGCCCTACCAAATCCCCACTTGCGTCAAAAATCTCATCGTATCCATGTCATCACTGACGATGTACAACAGCTGTCTGACGACATGACTAGCGCCGCGTTAGATTGGGAGGACTCACGACCACATGAAATCAGCGCCGCTCTCGCAGCAGTGCAAGTAGATCGCTTGGAGCGAGTCGTCATCGTCCGAGCTGACTTTGATAACAAAAAAACTCGTGACTTCATGACCTTGATCAACCCAGAGATTGTCAAATACGAAGGCGACTTAGTAGCTGATTTTGAAGGTTGCTTGAGCGTAAAACACATCTATGGCAAAGTACCACGCTACACCAAAGTTCGCGTCAAAGCTTTAGACCTGGAAGGCAACGAGATCCGCTTCAAAGCCGAGGGCTTCTTAGCGCGCGTCTTGCAACATGAAATTGACCACACCAACGGCATCGTCTTCATCGATCACATCCGCGATACGCACGATGCATTTTATAACCTTGATAACTCTGGTGAATTACAACCGCTCAATTATGACACGAGTATCAAAGATAACACTGATCTTTGGGGATAACCATGTCTGAGATAGTATTTTTTGGCACCGAAGAACACAGCCTCATTACTCTCAAAGCGCTGCATGAAGCACAATTTCACATTGCCGCCGTCATCACCAAACCTGACGCGCCCAAGGGTCGGGGCGGTAAACTATCAGAGCCTGCTGTCAAAACGTACGCTCACCAACATAGCATCCCTGTCTGGCAACCAAACAACCTCAAAGACATTCTACCAGCCATTCAAACACTCAAGTCACCCGTAGGTGTTTTGGTGAGCTACGGAAAAATCATACCTCAGTCAATCATTGATCTATTCAATCCTGGTATCATCAACCTCCACCCGTCACTCCTCCCACAATACCGTGGCCCATCGCCCATTGAAGCTGCCATGACTAACTTAGACTCCCACACTGGGATATCCTTGATAAAATTAGACGCCCAAATGGACGCCGGACCAATCTACCATCAAGAGTCTATCCTGCTCTCCGGTAACGAATCTCGTGATGAACTATACTGTAAATTATTCAATCTGGGTTCACAACGCTTGGTCGAATTATTGCCTCGCATCATATCCGGAGACATACACCTCAAACCACAACAAGATTCCATCGCCACCTACTGCAAATTATTGTCAAAGCAAGATACACCCCTCGATCCACAATCCCTCAGCGCCAAACAAGCGGCCGCGCGAGTCAGAGCCTATCTCGGTTTTCCTCGCTCTACCATGATGTTTGACGACCTCCGTCTCATCATCACTAAAGCTCACCCTGATGTCACGCCAAAAACTGCTCTAGACCAGTGCTACCACGATGGACAATTCCTCATCATCGACGAACTCATCGCACCAAGTGGCAAAAAAATGACCGCAGAAGCGTTTCTCCGCGGTCATAAACATCAATAAATTGCTTAACTACGCTGCTGCTTGCGAAGTAGCAGAATCAGCTCCTAAAATCATGTCACGATTCGCCACGATTTCTCTCTTAAGCTCATCCAACACAGCAGCGACTACGTCTCGATAGTCTGGTCGGTTCACTTCCAGCCACTTTGTTGCCGCAAATTCGTCTCGTAAGCGCGGATCATCCATCGGCACCCCAGAAACCTGCACCAAACGCTGGAACATTGGGTCCTGCATCAAATCAGGAACATGACGCGCCAAAAAATCATCTACCGCTCCCGGACGCTTATCAATGATGCCAGAAAACTCTTCCAGTTGAGCATCACTCATACCTTGGCTCAACCGCTCACCAACGCGAAGCTCCAGCTCACTGTAGATGTGCTGCAAAAACGGCTTGCGCTGCTCCTCCGGCAATTGATCCAGCCCAAGCTCTTTGAGAAATTCGTCATTCAGTTGGAACATAGTCCTCCTTTTCTTTCGTCTATACTCTCCATAAATTATAACAGCAATCCCGAAAGATTGCCATTATAACCTACTCATTACTATTATTCACGCACCATGCTCAGTGCATCGTTGTGCAGTGTCTGCAACTCAACCATCGTCTGATTCATTGAGTTCTGCACGATTTCCGTTAAGTTAATGCCACTACCCTGGCACCAGTTGAGCAGCATTGGTACATCTTCACTGTCCAGCAATACCTCAAATTCTTCCAATTTTTGCTCACCCACAGCTGCCAACAATTGATCAGTAATCTTTGCTTGCACACTATTGGTCACATTCTGCCGCATCTGTTCTTTTGCCTCTGGTGGCAGCATCCCAAAACCAGCTTGTGCCAAAAATTCATCAGTAATCTCAAACATTTATATCTCCTTTTTGTGTTATTATACCTTACTATTTACGCAGCTAGTACATGCCTGTATTGATCTAGTACTTCGATAATATTCCCAGTGTCAAAGCTTCCATCAACCTTAAGTATCTCTTTACTGCCATCGACGATCCATTCAACCTCGTGTCCATTTGCTTGTGCTAAGTCTGCCAACCGATGCAGCTCACTTGTCGCATTTTCAGCACCAAACTGTCCTACTGCCCAATCCCATGGATATTCGTAACTACCAACTGGCGAGATAACCTCTGGTTGCGCGGTAGAACCACCGTCGGGAGTTTCTACACCAGGAGTACTACCTGTATGCTCTGCGCCAGTAGTACTTTCACCCCCTGAAGCGTGGTTAATATTATCATGTCCTGCTCCAGAAGCATGACTTTCCGCACCAAATACGGTTGACTTCAGGATTCCTGCAGTGATACCACCTGCAGCGTAACCGATAGCCACTTTGCTCATTACAGAACGGACCTTCTTGCGAAGTTGCTCCTGATACTCTTCACTCGATTTCTGATTCCTGTCAACATAAGCGTCAACCATAGATTCCATCATTTCATCAGTGTTTTTAGCATCTTTAGCAACCTGTTTAAATGCATCCTGCCAGACACCCCGTGAATTATCAACTGTACGCTCTTCACCACGACGTGACTCCAGTACGGATTGTTTGACCATTCCAGCCGTTACTAAGCCTGTACCCAAACCAACTGCCGTAGTGATTGGCCAAGTCGCGACAGCGGCAGTAACCGCACCAGCTGCTGCACCACCAGCACCAAGCTTCAGCCATTGAGATAGCGTGCTACCGCTGGTGGCCTTATCTCCAGCCTTTGTAACACCCTTTCTGAACCACGCTACAAGCTTGTTAACCTTGCCAGCAACTCTCTTGAATTTAGATTGCTCACCTTCATCAAGCATAAAGCGTTGGTCAAGCATCTCATCATACGCTTCCGTTGTCTTCTGATTCGTTTCCTGCATACCCTGGAAGGCACGAGCCGCCATCATCTGCGCAAACAATTCCTGCTGCTTTGCTAACTCCTCACCTGAGAGTTGGTTCAGCTGCTCAATCTGCGACGCCATCTCTTCCTTGGCTACAGCCAATTCACAAGCTTTCAGCTTAGCTGCTGCTTCCTCCAGTGCTTCCTTGCGCTTTTTACCGCCAAACCATTCTTTAAAGAAATGTGATTCAACATCAACACGTGCTTTAGCAAACGCCAGCCTTGCCGCGTCCAGCTCCTGCTGTGCCTTACTCTTTTCAGCTGACTGAGAAGCTTCGCCCTCATCATACTGATCGCCAAGGTATTTATCACGCTGTGCTTGCTCATACAAGCTCAATCCTTCAGGATTCTCGTCCACTGAAGGCTTCGTTTGCCAAGCCTTGTTTTGCTCTACAGCTTCTTGGTAGTATTTACCAAGCTCAGTGTCGGTCGAAGTAGCTTCTGGACTAGGTTCAGCGGAACTATCATCAGTAGAAGTTTCAGGAGCAGCTGCAGTATTTCGATCTATTAACTCTTGCCTCCAGCGGTAATATTCCTTCGTAGAAGAGTCAAGCTGACCTTGATTAGCTGCTAAATAGTCTTCAGTAGTCGAACGTGATGCAAGCGTTTCTTTATTCATTCGTGGTGGTTCCTTTCACTTGGATGCGCCAAGATTAGTTGGAGTTTTTCTCTAAAGAAATACTAGCACAAATTGTCAAAAAAGTCAATAACCTTGCTTAAATATTCTATCTAGAGCGTCTTTTTCACCAGCTCACGCGTAAAGAACTCGAGCTCATCGCCTTCTTCTACCACAATTTTCTTGGCAGTTTTCAGGCTCAAGCCACACATTTCACCTTCAAATACTTCTTTAGCCTCTTGCTGCTGGCGCTGTACGCTTGAAACCTCAACTTCGGCTATCTGTTCACCTTTACGTTTCAAACGAGCCAGGAGACCCTTTGAGACCTTCCCACGCATCATTTCACCACCAGCGATCACCTCCTCACGCATTGTACGGAACACACCCTTCACCTTAAGCGCACCGATCTCTGTCTCTACCACTTCTGGAGCCAACAGGTTTTCCATGGACAATTTTGCGTCATCCAGCAGTTCATAAATCACTCGGTACAGGCGTACTTCTACTTTCTCGCGAGAAGCCAACCGCTTAACAGCAGGCGGCAGGTCAACGTTGAAGCCGTAAATGACAGTATTTTCACCAGTTGCTAGATGAATGTCATTTTCGGAGATATTACCCACGCCATGACCAATTACCCGCAATTCAACTTCACCATTTGTCTCGATCAATTTCAAACTATCAATAACCGAGGTGAGAGAGCCCTGCACATCAGCCTTGATGATGACGTTAAATTCTTGTGCATCATGTTTCTGATTCATCATCTTGAGAATATCAGCGCCTGTCACGTTGGTAGTTGCCGCACGACGCTCCTGTTCTAGCTTGGCTTTAGCTGCCATTTGTCGCGCTTCTTTTTCATTTTTTGCGATGACGAAGCTGTCACCAAATTGCGGTAATTCCTTAAATCCTGTCACATTCACTGGTGTTGAAGGGCCCGCTAGCTTCATAGCCTTGCCACGAAAGTCCAACATAGTACGCACGCGACCATAAGCTGTCCCTGCAACCAAATAATATGATGGTTTCAACTGTCCATGTTCCACCAGCAAACCAACCACGGCGCCACGACCAGTCTCCATGTGCGCTTCAATCACCAGCCCTTCCGCTGGTGTATCAACGTCCGCACGCAGATCTTCCATATCAGCCACCAACAAGACCATGTCCAACAATTTATTAAGGTTTTGACCTGTCTTGGCGCTCACTTCAACCATGACTGTGTCACCACCCCACTCTTCAGGGTTAAGTCCATGCTCAGAGGCCAATTGCGTCTTTACCAATTGTGGGTTAGCGGTATCCTTATCGATCTTGTTAATCGCCACCACAATCTTTGCATTGGCGGAACGTGCAAATCGGATAGCTTCTACTGTCTGAGGCTTAACACCATCGTCAGCCGCCACCACGATGATCACCACATCAGTCAAAACCGCTCCGTGCTGCCTTAGTGCAGCAAACGCTTCGTGACCAGGTGTATCAAGCAGCGTGATTACTCTGCCGTTACGCTCCGCTTGATAAGCACTAATATGCTGCGTAATACCACCAGCTTCACCCTCAGCAGTCTTTTTATCCAAGATGGCGTCAAGCAAGCTCGTTTTACCGTGGTCAACGTGTCCCATGACCGCTACGATAGGCGGACGCGCTACAGCTTTGTCTGTCAACTGATGCACATGACGCAATGGTGTATCTGCAGCAGCCGCCTGCTTGCGCTCCAGCTGCACGTCTAGACCAAGCTCTTCCACTACGATCTGAGCGGTATCAAAATCAAGGCGTTGATTGATTGTTGCGGCAATACCGTTTTTGAACAACTCACCAATCAGCGTGGTCACGGATAAACCAAGAGTCTCTGCAAGCTCACCGACAGTTACTGAATCTGCAATTTTGACAATTTTTTCTGCCATGATAAGCTCCTCTCACCTCTGGTACGTCACCACGCCTCAGGGATTTTGTTCTAATTATTTTTTCTTTGCTTCACCAAGTGTCAAAGAGATCTTACGACTCTCTTTATCAATATCCAGCACCGTAAAACTCTTGCGCTCATTCAAAGTGAACACCTTCTCTGGATCAGTGCCGTCACCACCTAGTTCGGACACGTGAACCAATGCCTCAACTGCTGGACTTAGCTGTACGAAAGCACCAAACGGAGTGATGCGAGTAACCGTTCCTTCAACTTGGTCACCTGACTTGAATTGCTCAACTTCCTTCAACCAAGGGTCTGGGGTCAGCTGCTTCATACTGAGGCTCAAACGATCCTTGTCGATAGCGATGATCTTTGCTTCGATCGTCTCGCCAACTTTCACGTAGTCGCTTGGGCTACTGACACGCTCCCAGCTGATTTCTGAGATATGTACCAGGCCTTCGATGCCTTCAACATTCACGAACACACCAAAGTCAACAACACCCGTAACGACGCCGCGAACTGTGTCACCGATTGACAATTGCTTAAATCGCTCTGCCAATCCTTCTTTGATAGCTTCTTTTTCAGAGAAGATCAACTTGTTGGCCTTTCGGTCAGCGTCCAATACGCGAACTTTCATTTCAACATTAACCAATGCGTTCAAGCGTTGCAAGATTTCATCCTTGTCGCTTGAACCAACTCGTGGGTAGTGCTCAGCTGACAATTGAGATACCGGCAAGAAACCGCGAACCCCTTGGTATTCAACCAACAAACCACCGCGGTTTGCATCATACGGGGTAATAGTGATGATTTCACCACTCTCCAGCTTCTCAGCAACTTCATCCCAACCTCGATCTTTAGCCGCTTTGCGCAGGCTCAACAAGCTATATCCATTGTCAAGCTCTGTGTCGATGACACTTGCGGTCACTTCGTCACCAACAGCGCAAGCCTTTGAGAAACCAACTTCACGCCTTGGGACCAAACCAACACCTAACGGCCCCAGGTCAATCAACACCTCGTGCTTCTTTACTGACAAAACTGTACCGTGAACTACTTCACCAGCTGTCAATTGTTTAACATTATCGCCTGCTTGTGCCAGCAGGTCGTCCATTGTAATTGTGGCGTTTGCCATAAGTCTTTTCAGACTCCTTCCTTAAAATTAATATTTTTGAGTCACACTAAAAAAGTAGACATCAAGCTATCTTTATAGTACCACAATCTGTTAGCAAAAGTCAAAGAGAGGCTATACAACCTTCCGAGAACGGGCGTATGCGACTGCCATACCTGGAATAACGCCAACAATCAACAGTTCCCCGATGTGATCAGCTGGACCGGTTGTCGGTAGATTCGCAGTGCTACTGCCATTAGTAGCGGCTGCAGGAGCAGCTGGAGTGGCAGGGCCAGTCGGAGTAGTAGGGGCGGGCTGCTGTGTCACTGATGGCTTCTGAGCATTGCCCGTAGACTGGTTCTTAGGCTGTTCTTGTTTTTGTGAGTTATTTGACTGAGTGTTGGTCGTAGTATTTGGCTTAGATGTTTCAGATTTGTTTTGTTCGGATTTTTCATCTTTTTGGGCAAGTTCTTGTTTTTGTGCATTGTTATCTGTGGCGACAGGCACTACAGCATTATTATCTTGCTGACGAGCAGTATACAACAAACCAAGCGCCAAAATAGCCAGTATTACTCCTACCACCGTAAAAGTCATCACTGAGCCTCTTTGTTGATTGGTCTGCTTCATACTAGTCTCCACATTTGCACATTTGTCTATTACGAGTCATTATAGCACATCTGTTCTACCTCTGTAAAGTAACATGGTATACTAGTTTTACTATGTCGATCGATGAATTACTCCTGTTAGTTAGGCGTGACTTTCCGAATTACACCATCACTACTGGTGATGATTTTAGTTGGGCACCAGCTGCTAAAACGATTACAGTTGATACTAAGCATAATTCGCCTGCTCAGCTACTTCATGAAGTTGCCCACGCCGAGCTTGGTCACCAGACCTTCTCTCGAGACATTCAGCTCATAGAGATGGAGCGAGAGGCCTGGGAATACTGCACTAAGGTTCTAGCGCCACGCTATGGTGTATCGCTAACTATGGACGACGATGTTGTCCAGGAATCGCTTGATTCCTATCGATCATGGCTCACCTCCCGCAGTAGTTGTCCTCATTGCGGAGCTATCGGGCTACAGAAGGCAAAAGATACCTATTCTTGCATGCATTGTCACGTCCAGTGGCAAGTCAATGAGGCAAGAACCTGCCGCCTAATTCGGACAATAAAATAACACACCTGGCATTCCAAGGTGTGTTATTGATCACCAAAATAAGATTTAACTAGTCAGCTGAGACGGTCGTTGTCTTGCGGCGACGTGAGATCCTGCCGCCTTTAGCACCGGCGATACGAGCCAACGCTGGGTTAGCAGCAAAGCCACCAGTACGACTGTTACGTCCACCTTTAGCACCAATTTTTGCGTAAAAGTTTGGGTCTTTTGCCAAATTTTTAGCTGCCGCTTTCTTACCGCCTGCTTTTGTTCCTGCCATGAAAGTTTTCCTCCACTATTAAAAAGATTTCCACATGCATTATTGTGGAAACCCTCACCTTTATATATCACACATGATATGTGTTATGAGTACATAATAGCATACTGCTAATACTTTGTCAATATTTACATTATCTACATATTAGGTTACACTCAAAGAGTAGTGATGTTCACCACACAGTTCTCGTCTTCTGCGAGATTCGAGAACATAAAATAAACCCTGTCTATTCACAGGGTTTGATTTATATCTTGCTTCTTCTGTGTCTTGAGTGCGCCTTCGTGTTCCTCACAACTGGTCCGTCGCTTGCGAAATCGTTTCATTGCTTACTGAGGGTGTGATTGTCGATATTACTCAAGCACTCTTCGAAGCAGTTCAAATGGATATTCTGACAGTATCAGATATTATTGTAGGGATCTATTATAACCATCTATGTCGACAAACCCCTCGTATACTACACCATTCTTCTCTGCGGCAGAATACCTTCCGCCATGTCTATGACTGTCCTCAAAGAAAGCCCGATAAATTTGTTCTGTTTTCTCATCGATTTCAGGAACCTCTCGCAGACCATTCTCAATTGTCTCTAAAATTGCTATGTTAGATTCATGCTGTTCTGGGGTAATCTCACTTGAAGTTGCATCATAGGGTACACCTGCAATCTCCCTAAATGATGGTTTATCGATCGACATAAAAGACTCTCCTTTATATACTATTATGCTTTTACCCTTTGTTATTATAGCAAATATTTATATAATTGTCAAGTATATTATCTGTATAAAACACCCTCTCGAACAGGTAAGTTGTCTTATCCCCATAATTAGACAAAAGAAAAAAGACTCCCTATTCGGAAGTCTTTTTTATAATTCGGCACCGTGCTAGTTTCCCACTTTCGCAGTATGATCGCCGCTGGGGAGCTTAACTTCTGTGTTCGGAATGAGAACAGGTGTTTCCTCC